>Ga0257118_1000011_pt1 | contig 300047 bp, 240 predicted proteins | sample SI112_150mmetaG_FD_190156 | JGI IMG/M metagenome (GOLD analysis project Ga0257118, IMG submission 190156) | Marine microbial communities from Saanich Inlet, British Columbia, Canada - SI112_150m | ecosystem: Environmental > Aquatic > Marine > Inlet | place: Canada: British Columbia | collected...
CAGTCACTTTTAGTGAAGCAGTCACCTTGTCTGGTGCAGCTCTGGTAGTGGATCTTGATGGAGGGGGAAGTGCTTCCATCAGTACTTTTGGTCCAGCGACATCGGCCACAGCCGATTATACGGTTGGATCCGGTGAAGCCAGCTCAGCTCTGGTAGCTGATTCTCCTTTAACTACAACTGGAGACATTGAAGATGCTGCAGGTAATGCAGTCAACCTGGTTACGATTCCCACCAATATTAGTAACGATAGAACCATTGTTGTTGATGGTAATATCCCCAGCGCAGTGAATGTCGGCACCGTTGTAGCCCGAGTTGGTAATGTGGTTACAGATTACTGGAACGATACCAATGATTTCTTAGATGTTATTGTACCCATACCAGCTGATGCCAGTTTAACCAGTGGTGGTGGAACAGTACAGCTAAAGGGGTATTGGAGCGCCGATGTCAATGATGCTGTGGACTTGTGGACAGCCCAGTCTATCAGTTCATCAGGGAATATGACCCTGGCTGTCCCGGAAGCAACGCTTGAAGCTTTTCCAGGATACGTTGAAGATGCTGAATTGAAGGTTGTAGCTGTTGTCACAGACAAGGCAGGTAATACCAGTGCAGTTGGCTCAGCCAGTACCAACGAGATCACCGTCGATACGACGGTTCCAACGATTCAAAGTTATACCACCAATTCCGGTAATGGTCCCTTTATTCCAACCAATGCCATTAACGTGATTGTCACATTTACTGAGGCAGTAAAACTAATTGGAGATAATCTTCAGATAGAGTTGGAGACAGGTACCACAGATGAAACCTTTGTGATTAGTGCCTTTGATTACAGTACTACCGCCAATGGATCGTATGTTGTTCAGGAAGATAATGAAAGTGATGATCTGGCAGTCAAGACAGCCAGTCTTCTGGGCGGAAGTTTGCGTGATGCAGCTGGAAATGATGTTACGTATGCACTTCCCGGTAGCTCAAATTTAGATGATAATCATACTGTCGTAGTAGATGGTGTGATTCCCACAATAGTTAGTGTGACTTCAACGACATCAGCAGGTGATTATGCCATAGGTGACGTCATCAATGTAACAGTCACTTTTAGTGAAGCAGTCACCTTGTCTGGTGCAGCTCTGGTAGTGGATCTTGATGGAGGGGGAAGTGCTTCCATCAGTACTTTTGGTCCAGCGACATCGGCCACAGCCGATTATACGGTTGGCTCAGGCGAAGCCAGCTCAGTTCTGGTAGCTGAAAGCCCTCTGACTACCGGTGGAACCTTCATTGATGCTGCAGGAAATGCCGTCAACCTGGTTACGATTCCCACAAATATTGATGATGATCGAACTATTGTCATAGACGGAAATATTCCAGTAGCTGTTGATGTAGGAACAGTCACTGCCCGAGTAGGCAATCTGGTTACGGACTATTGGAACAGTACCAATGACTATTTAGATGTTATCGTACCTATTGCAGCTGATGCCAGTTTAACCAGTGGTGGCGGAACAGTACAGCTCAAAGGGTATTGGAGTGCCAATCCCAATGATGCTGTGGACTTGTGGACAACCCAGTCCATCAGTTCTCAAGGGAATATAACCCTGGCAGTTCCGGCAGCTACTCTGGAAGCCTTTGTAGGCTATGCTGAAGATGCAGTATTAAAGATCGTGGCAGTAGTAACAGACAAAGCTGGTAATACCAGTGCAGTTGGCTCTGCCAGTACCAACGAGATCACAGTTGATACAACGGTTCCAACGATTCAAAGTTATACCACCAATTCCGGTAATGGTCCCTTTATTCCAACCAATGCCATTAACGTGATTGTCACATTTACTGAGGCAGTAAAACTAATTGGAGATAATCTTCAGATAGAGTTGGAGACAGGTACAACAGATGAAACCTTTGTGATCAGTGCCTTTGACTATAGCACGACAGCAAATGGATCCTATGTTGTTCAAGAAGATAATGAAAGTGATGACCTGGCAGTTAAAAGTGCCAGTCTTTTGGGTGGAAGTCTGAGAGATGCAGCTGGAAATGATGTTACGTATGCACTTCCCGGTAGCTCAAATTTAGATGATAATCATACTGTCGTAGTAGATGGCGTGATTCCCACAATTGTAAGCATAACTTCAGGTTCCGACGATTCATCTCCATTCGGCAAGGACGCAACCATTGAATTAATCGTGACATTTAGTGAGGAAGTCACTCTGTCAGTAGGAGAGACCCTTGTCTTAGATATCAATTCTAGCACAACTGATCTTAATATCACCAGCATTCCCAATTCGCTTACTGCAACTTTGGATTATACCGTATTAGAAGGTGATGTAACGACGGACTTGAGCATTGATGCGATATCGATACTTGGACCTGGTTCACTCCAGGATGCGGCCGGAAACGATGTATCTAATATTGCAACTCTCGCCGGGATGACAAATCTCGATGACGGATATGGGTTTGAAGTTGATGGAATTCTTCCACTGGCATTTGATGTAGTTTCTGCGATAACAACGACATCATCGGGCACAATCAAAGCACTCTATTGGAATGAATTGAATGAAGGTCTCAATGTAACAGTTGATATCCCCGATGATGGCTCTCTGCAAACTGGAACTCTCCAAATTCAGGGGCGAGTTGCCTCAAATGGTTTTGTATCCCTTGGCAGTGCTTCTACAATTTTAGCAACCAATACCACTAAAACAGTATTAATAGATGATACTGATCTTGAAGCTTTATCTGGATTTGCTGATGGACAAACCTTTACGATAACCGCTGAAATTACTGATGTTGCAGGTAATTCTACATCAGCCACAGAATTAAACAACGTTGAAATTGAAATCGATAGAGTTGCCCCAACCATTACCGAAATAACATCTACAACAAATGATGGTTCATACAGTGTAGGTCAATTAATTAATGTGACGATCGGCTTATCTGAAGCTGTTAGCCTGCAAAGTGGAGAGATGTCCGTCACGTTAAATACCACGGCAGTGCCACATGTGCTCACTGATAATGCCATAACCAATGAGCAAGAGATGGACTTTGCTTACACTATTGAGGAGGATGAAGTCGCGAACCCCCTCACAGTAACTGCAGTTTCAGCAACTGCAAATCAACTCCTCGATGTGGCGGGGAACGAACTTGATTTCACACTACCCGTCGGGGATAATCTTGCTGATAATAGTAGTATTATTATCGATGGTGAACCCCCGAGTATCACAAATATCGATGCCGTCGTTGTGACTGATACTTTGGGTCTGGGTGAAACCATTGATGTCGAAATAGATTTTAATGAAGCACTTACGCTGGCAGACGGTACACTTGATGTTGTATTCGAAACAGGGGATACAGATCAAACTGTTTCTATCTCCGCCTTCGTCAGTAGCACAACTGTATATGCTACATATACGGTAGCCGCAGATGAAGTTAGCACTGATCTTAATGTGTCCTCAATATCCCTAAATGGGGGATCCATTATCGATGTTGCTGGAAATAATCTGGGTATGACTTTACCTGTTGGGGCGAATTTAGCTGACAACAACGAGATCCTGGTCGATGGAATCGTACCCATCGAATACCCCACGGGTAATATTCTCACAATTGGTGCACCCGTTGTAAGCGGTTATTGGAACCTCAGCAATACTGGTATTGAAGTGATCCTACCTGTTACGGGAAGTGATCTCTCTTTAGATGGTGGAACTGCCCATCTAGAAGCACGTATGAATGCAAATGACTTTGAAACTGTTGGTGGGAATGAGGATGTAGGAACCAATCCGGTCACCCTGAGTCTCATAAGATCTGATATCGAAGGTATCTCAGGATATGGTGCTGGCGGTACCATTCAGGTCAGAGGTGTCATGACTGATATTGCTGACAATTCAACCCAATTTGGAACGAGCTCAGTTGATCTTATAAGTGATCAAACCGCACCCACAGCACCTGTCACAGGTGATCTAACCGTAAGCGGCGGCAACGAATATCCGGGATATTGGAATGATACCAACACCAGTTTGGTAGTATCCATACCGCTGGATGCTGACAACACACTTGTTGATGGGACCATTCAACTGGAAGCTGATTTGAACAGCGCCAGTAGCTTTGCCGTGATTGGGGATGATTCGACCATCAGTTCTGTAAGTGCCAATCATGACATCACACTAAGTGCCACGGATCTTACAAACTATGGCGCAGGTGACGGTGATGTGATAACCATGCGTGCAATTGTAACAGACGTTGCCGGTAATGAAACCACTGGAACGATTGGTCTGAACAACTTAACTGTGGACTATACATTTCCTGGAGACTTCACTGTCGGTCTGGTGACTTCAGTTGACAATTCTGTTGTCGCAGGTTACTTCAATTCAACCAATACTGGAGCAGAAGTAACTGTTCCTCTCGCGGCTGATGCTACACTCGTTGGTGGGCAGATTCAGCTAAGGGCTACAGTGGATGCATTTGCGGCTGAAGATATTCTTGCTCCATACGTAATTACAACTATCGAAGATGTTGTCATGTCTGTTGATCGGACCGATCTGGAAGCTCTGACTTTCTATGCCGAAGATAGAACAATTACATTTGATGCCATTCTTACAGATGTTGCAGGTAATGCCACAGTGGGATCTTTCAGTTTAGATGAACTGATAATTGACCAAACTACTCCAACAGTGTTTACCATTGACACCAATATTCCCGATGGTGGTACCATTAGGGAAGGCTACTGGAATGCCTCAAATACGGATGTAGAGATTACGGTACCCATAGATGGAACGGATCTCACCATCATTGGTGGTGGTACATTAACGGCCTCCGCTGATATCCTTGGAGATGGAAACTTTGAAACTTTTACAGTTGAAGAGACCATCTTTGCAGCCACAGGAACATTATCACTTCTTGTACCAGCTGCTGAACTTGAAGCCCTGGATGGGGGAACTGCTTTTCTAAATGGTCAGGATATAGAATTTAGAGCCACCATTACTGATGAGGCAGGAAATAGTACTACAACTGTGACAAGTACCCAAACACTGGAGATTGATAGAGGTGCACCATCTGCTCCTGATATTACTGCCTATACTATTAAGGGTGAGAATATCACACCGCTACGATGGAATGCCACATCAGATAGCCTTTTACTAACTATTCCTGTCAATACGGTTGCAGATCCGACACTCGTGGATGGTTTCTTCCAGGTGCAAATGTCAGTAGGATCAACTTTTGCCGAAAATGACTATTACCCTGTGCTCATTGATTCATTCTCTATTCCAACAATTGATGACACGATACGTATTGGCCTCACTGATCTTGAAGCCCTTCCTGATTATGCTGATCTGAATCTATATACAAAAATACTTATACAGGATCGTGCTGGAAATGAAACGATTGGTGCCACCGAATCAGAAGTGATTATCATAGATACCAACGGTCCTGCACCGTTCACAGCAGGTTCGCTGACTGCAACAGGAGGCGTTTCAGTTGATGATGCTTATAACAATTCCAATACTGGCATATCATTGGAAGTGGATATTGTAAATGATCCTTCCTTGCTATTGGGTAGTGCGATTATTCGTGTTGCCATGATTGATGCAATCACGGTTCCACCAATACCTACCTTAGAGAATATTGACACGGTAAGCGTTTCAGCGATTGGAGAACCTTTGGTTATGACATTGGATCATGCAGACCTTAGCGCTTTAACAGGATTTAGCCCTGGCAGTCGCATCATGGTAACTGCAGATCTCCTCGATATCGCTGGAAACCAAACTGAGGGTGCAGCCAGTCCGGACACGTTGACCATTGATTTTGATGGACCTGAACTACCTGTTGTAACCGATACCACCACGGTGGGAGGTACAATTGTAGCAGGATATTGGAATGCCTCGAATGAGGGTATCGATCTGACAATCCTGACTCCCGTGGCCGCTGATCCTACACTTCTGGATGGATATATCCAGATTGAAGGACGTATAGGTGGAGATCCTGCAGGGATACTTGTTGACACGATCCGAATTGAAACCAGTAATATTACCGAGATAATTGCTAACATCGATTCTGTTGATCTAGAGGCATTATCCATCGGCAGTGAAGGTCAGCCCATTGATCTAAGAATAACAATGGTTGATGGTCATGGAAATGATACAACAGGCGCCTGGTTAGAAGATATTATGATCATGGATCAGGAAGCTCCAGTGTTGAGCATCTTTAACCCTGATGGTACGACGACAGATGCCTATATCACTTTTGATGACACACTTAAAGCCGATTGGCAGGATTTTACTGACGATGTCTCTGATGTAGCCTATTATGACTATTCCATCGGACATACTGCCGGTACTGATGATTTTCTGACCTGGGATACATTGCTTACCACGTCTGTGGATACATTGATGGCCTACACCCATGCAGATGAATACTATCTGAATGTAAGGGCTACGGATGTTGCCGGTAATATTTCTGAAATCTTGAGTAGTCCAGTCATAACAGCAGATCTTGATTTGCCCGTTACAACGAGCGCAATGGCACGATATTATTTTATTGATGATTGGCCAGATGAATTAACTGGTACTTTTGAAGATACATTATCTGGTATTGATGAAATTGAGCTTACACTTAAGCGAGATTCGGACAACTTCTATTGGGATGGTAGTACCTGGGATGGGGTAGATACTACTCGTTTTGATTTAACGTTAGGCTCTGCGACATGGAATTTTCCTTTGTTAGTAGATTCACTTACTAATAGAGAAGAGTATATCATCACACTCATGGGAAGTGATATAGCCGGAAATATTCAAGTTGCTGAGGGTGATCCCATCACTGCAACTCTCGACACATTTCAATTTGTGATCAATACAGCACCAGTTTTTGTGGATGATAGTACCTATACCGACTCATCTGCTGAGGATGATGAGTATTCGAGATTCTTCCTGGCAGATGACCCCGATGTAGGTTCAATTAGTGCTGATACGCTTTACTGGAGTTTATCTGTGAATGCTCCAGCAGGAGTGACTATCGATTCACTCACAGGTGATCTAAGCTGGTTACCTGTTGACTCAGCAGTGGGTGATCATTCATTTACCGCTTTTGTTCAGGATTATTATGGTGAGATTGACTCAATTCTAATCTCGCACAGAGTTCTTGAGACAAATGATGCACCTGAACCGGTAGCACTACTGTTACCCGCCGATTCAACCCAATTGACGCCAAGTGATAGTCTCTTGCTGACTTTCACCTGGACGACAGCATTTGATATTGAGGATAATCCAGTGACTTATCTGGTTAGTATGCAAGGGGCAGATTACGATACATCCATTGCCGCTCCTGATACATTCCTCACAGTTGATGTATCAGTCATGGATTTTCCATCCAGTACCATCGAATGGTTTGTCCGAGCATTGGATCAGGCTGACACCTCAGCCATTGCTGATACTTTCCATGTGACGACTTCCTCTGCCTTTGCAACGTTGGACACGGACAGCATCGTTGTGGATATCGAGCGGATGACTAATATTGATACATCATTTACCATGGGTAATCTTGGATTGACTGATTTACGATGGTCATTATTGGATGCACCAGCATGGATAAGTCTTCCCGCTGAATCAGGAGCCATAGAATATGACACCAGTGCTGTCATTGCCTTCAATATCTATCCATCTGCATATACCGTTGGGGGATATGGTGGTCAGTTCCGTATTGTAACCAATGATCCCTTGCAGGATACGATTACAGTCAAGGTGAGTATGGACATATTTGATGTTCCAACACCTGTCATCGCCTTTTACAAAAACAGAGCGTATCCTTCATATTATGAATTAATGATTGTGGATAGCTTGGGCATGATTGACTCCCTGGATGTTACTTATTTAGGGTCGGAAGTTGAGCTTACAACGGTTGATACTTTCAGCTATGTCGCCGTAGTAGAAGTTTCTCAAGAAGGTCTCAATACCTTTGAAGTGCATGCTTCAAACTGGGTGGGTGATACAACCATCACAGCCAGTATCACGGTGAGCTTGATCAAACGTGGATCTGGTTGGCTGGCACGCAGTCCTGATGAGCAATTCGAGATTCAGGGTCACTCAAACAGCGCTGCTAAATCAACCAGAATTGCAGTTTTGGATTCAATGCTGAGTGCCAATGATAATGCCAGCTACAAAGTGCTCACGGATGGTGTGGTTCTAGCTGAACCTGTATTGGTGAGTATGCCTTCACTAACAAATGATCAAGCCATATACATCCAGGATGCAGCTGGTGATTATGTGGAATTGGCATCGGTGTCAGATGGTGAACGGGTCAGGACCTGGACTGCCACAATGGGAGCTTTCAAATTAGGACCAAGGACCATTATTGTTCCTGAGAAGAGCCAATTGTCGCAGAACTACCCAAATCCATTTAATCCTACGACAACGATTGATTTTGATATTGGCTTCCTGGACGGTTTAAATCAGGATATTAGATTTAGTATCTACAATATCAGGGGTCAGGAAGTTCGAAATCTCATGGAATCACAAATGCAGCCTGGTAGTTACTCCATTACCTGGAATGGTCTTGATGAACAAGGTAAACAGGTAAGTAGTGGTCTTTACTTTGCTCGACTCATGACGGGTAAGGGCTATGCGAAAACTGTCAAAATGCTGGTTCTAAGGTAGGAGGTGTGAAGATGAATAAAATGAAATGGTTGTTTGCGCTGATCCTACTCATAGGCCTGTTTGGATGCCGTGAGAAAATTGAACCTGAAGTTGACGACTTTGTAGAATATGGCTGGACCTTATATGCCGAACGAGAGTTCGTGAGTGCGCTGGCCCATTTCCAGGAAGGTCTGGATATGGACACCCAGTACATCGATGGCTATAACGGTGCTGGATGGTGCTATATCGAATTTAACAGCCCGGATACGGCCATTACCTTCTTTAATAGTGGTCTTGATCTAATCACCATTGATAGCAGTCAGGTTCGCTTTGAAATGTTAGCTGGTATTGCTTTGAGCTATCATGTAACTGGTGATTATGTCAGGGCTATTTCAAGGGGTGAAGAGCTCATCGAATTTCGACCTGTATTTGAATTTACCCACAACTGGCGTATTGATTATGCTGAAATCACCATTATGCTGGCTGCCGCAAATTATGCTGCCGGGGATTTTGCTGCTGCGTTAGAGTGGGTCCAGAATCTGGATGAGGATTTTGTTGTCGATGTCTCCACCAATGAGGGGCGGGCAGAACTCATTAAAAAAATCGAGACATTACAGGATTTATAGCTATTTTGGTTTAGCCAAGCAGAGTTAATGCATTCATTAAGATGGGAAAAATGATGAAGTCACTGAAAATATTATTAACACTTACTATGATTTCGATGTTTGTATGGAATTGTTCATCCAATACCGCCAACACGGAAGTGGATCAAAAACTTAAAACACTATTTGATAAGAATGATAAATTCCAGAAGATGGCCATCGCCAAGATTAAAGTGCTTGAAAAGGATGTTGCCACCCTCAAAAAAAATCAGAGAAAGCTGGGAAAACAGATTCCTGTCATCGTGAAACAGATCAAAATCCTGAAAAAAGCCGTTAATGCCAGTGGTAAAGGTATGCCGCCCGGTATGATAGCTCAATTGGACTCTATTGTCCTCAATCTGGAAGCTATGGAACAGGAACTGGCTATGGTGAAAGAATATGGGCTTACGACTAATGGTGACAATGGTGGCAATGATGCACCACCGATATTAATCAAAGGCTCTGATCAGGAAAGAATCTATCGTCAGTATGGTGATCCCATTGAACGTTACATCGTAGATGAAACAAACCAGGTCTGGCTCTATGATAATGGTGTCGCTGTATTTGATATGAATGGACGGATCGTTTCTATCGAATTTAAGTAAGCCTTTGTCACACACGTTTTAATCAGCCTCGCATCGTCTGCGGGGCTTTTTTTATATCAAAATACATCATTTACTTGATATACACCTTTTGTACACCTATATTGGATGCATGAAAAATACTGAATGGAAAACCGAGAAGAAACTGCATCAGAATCATAGAAACTTTGGGCGTGGAGAACGATTAATCCAACATGCCATAGAAGTTTTTGATCTTGTCGACATAGCTCCTGCTACAGTGGCAGAGAAGACTGTTGATCATAGATTTCTCCAATCTGATGCTTTGGCTACTGTTGCACGATATAGTGAGACACGAAGCACAAATTTATATGTTGATGTTACCCATGGAGCGAGAGCATGCTAACCAAAAAGCAGCGCGAACTCTACGAGTACATCTCACAGTTCATTCAGAGCCACCAGATGGCGCCAACGATCTCCGAGATACGGGAATTCTTTGGACTGAATTCTAATTTCTCTATCCAGAAGAAACTGAATATTCTGCGTGAAAGGGGCTATATTTCTTTTGATAAAAGCAATGCTGCTCGCAACATTCGGCTCACAGGCCTGGTAGGAGAGACGGTTGTTCTGGATATCTTGGGACAGGTCACCGCTGGTATCCCCATTGAGGCGATTGAAATTCCCGAACCTGTGGAAGTACCACGCTATCTTCTCAAAGGAACCAACAATTTTGCATTACGGGTTCGTGGAAATTCAATGATGGATGCCAATATTGAAGATGGTGATGTCATTATTGTGAAACCCCAGCCCAAAGCTGAAAGCGGTCAGATTGTGGTCGCCACCATCAATGGAGAAGCCACAGTCAAAAAGCTGGACCTGCAGTCTGGCGGTGTCACGTTGCGCCCCTGTAACCGATCCGGTGAGTATCAGCCTATCCAGGTGGAAGAAGAAGATGAATTTGCACTCAAGGGTGTTGTCGTCGGCCTGTTAAGACAGTATCAGGCATAGTACAAGAATAGCGAACATCAAAAAGGATCACATATGCGATACAATTCAATACCTCAGCTCGCCTCCAGCCTATTTCGTGGTCCCCGGGGGAGAACCAGAGCTGTATTGTCTTCAGTATCCCATGGAGTAGCTGGACTTTCGGCCACTGTCCCTGCACCGAAGAAACAAACCAGGCCTGTCCGTCCAGCAGCTCCTGTGATTCACTATGAGATTGCCACCACCAACCGCTTGGCCGGTTAGACTTGCTCTCAGGGAAGTACTGTTTACTTCCTGCTTTCTGAATCCCCATTCCTGTTTTTTATCCTTTGACCTTCAACTTTGGGACTTTTGACCATGAAAGATGTTCTACACATAGAAGTTCCATCATTCCCGGCCACGGTAGAACAGGCTGTCCACAGTAGCTATCGCGATCGACCTATGGTGGTGGCATCTGGATCTGGAGGACGTGCAATCGTATTGTCGGCTTCCGGGGAAGCCCGTCAGGAAGGCATCCACCGAGGCATGCTTCTTGGACAGGCGCTCAAGCTAGAGCATCGTCTTATCGTGGTGGATTCCAATCCTGAACTATACCAGCGCGCAATGAACGCCATTACCGATCAGGTCTCTCGTTATTCTCCCTATGTTGAGCCCATACGCTATGGACAGGTTGCCATTGATATGACAGGTACCACACGGCTGTTGGGACGTATCAAGGACAGTGCCTATCGCATTCATAAGGATATCCGTGAATCATTTCGCCTGACTTCCAGTATCGGTATTTCTGCAAACAAACTGGTTTCATCCGTGGCTGCTCGCTACATCCGCCAATATGCCGAGCTCTTTGATGTTTTGCCTGGCAACGAACGTACCTTTCTGGATCCCCTGGAGCTCAAGATGCTGCCAGGTATTGGTCACAGCACCGATCAGGTACTTCTGGAAGAGTTGAACCTGACCAGTATTGGTATGCTGGCAGCAGTTCCCATCAATAAGTTGATTCTGGTCATTGGCAAGAATGCTCTGACCTTGCATCAGAAGGCTCGCGGTATTGATCTGAGCCCTGTAATGCCCCCTGAGCAGCGGTTAGAGATAAAAGAGGAGTATACCTTTAGCGAGGATAGCAACGATGATCAGTTGATTATGGGGGTTGTCTATTACCTCATTGAGAGTGGTTGCACCCGGTTGCGCCAGAAAAATAAGAAGGTCAACAGCTTTCGTATCTTTTGCCGCTATTCTGACAGCAAAATTGCAACTCGTACTGTGCGCCTTCCTGAAGCAACGCACAAAGAATATCTCATGTTCTATCATACCCAGAAGATTTTTGAACAACTCTTTGAACGACGTACCCGGGTTCGTTATCTCTCCATCGGTTTTGAGAATCTCATACAGGCTGCCCAACAGATCAGTCTTTTTTCCAAGGTGATTGATCCTGATGCTGCCAAACATGGCGATTTGCACCAGGCCATGGACAAGTTACGTGCCCGGCATGGTTACCCTGTCATACGATTTGGACTCACGGAGCCCGTTGCACTGGAAACCAGAGATGGTGCAGCGGGCAGCTTAGTCAGGATATAGAGTGGCAACCTTTAAGGGGCTGGATGTTTTCCAGCGTGCAATACTTATGGCCAAATACATCTATACGATTACCTCACAATTCCCGGATAAAGAACGTATGGGTATGACCGCTCAGCTTCAACGAGCTGCAGTGAGTATCCCGGCTATTCTGGCTGAGGGGACTTCCAGACGCACCACCAAGGACCGTCAGCACGCTGTAGATGTTGCCCTGGGAGCTCTGAATGAGATTTATGCCCAACTGCTGGTTGCCAAGGAGCTCAAGTACTTGAAGGAGGCCGAGGTAAAACGCTTTGAGCGTGGTTATGATGCCTTGCGACCAAAATTAATTGCCTACCAGAGATCTATCCGACCCCATCCTGACAGCGGACTCCAATGATATGATCCCCCTCGAAGTCCATAGCCACTACTCGCTACTCAGAGGAACCCTTTCTCCCAAACACCTGTGCGATTTCATGGTCAAGAAGGGTTATACCCAATTTGCCATTGCTGATACCAACAATCTCTATGGTATGATCTTCCTTTACCAAACTGCGCTAGAGCGTGGTCTGGATATGATTGTTGGGGCAACATTGGATGATGTACAGACACGCAAGGTGGTTCTGCTGGTTAAAGACATCACAGGTTATTCCAATCTTTGTCGCCTGATCAGCCAGCGCCATGCTGATGAAAGCTTCGATTTGCTCAAGTGTCTCACAGGACGGTTGGAAGGGTTGGTCATGCTGACCCGGGACCGTGATTTGCTGGAGGCCTATCAGTCCAAAGATGTATATGTCTCCCTGCAATCAGGCAGTTACAGTTTGTACCACTGGGCTCGTGAGAAAGGCTTTCCATCCGTGGCTAATATCCCTGCATACATGGGCTCACCAAAGGGACATCAGCTTCATCGCATCATGCGCGCCATCAATCTGAATACCAAATTGTCACGCCTGCCTGAAGAAGAACTCATTCCCATTGATAATTATCTCCATAGTCGCGCAGAGACGCTTGATGTACTACCCTTTGCTGAAGAGGCCCTGGATCGTACCGTGGAAATTGCTGCGAAATGTCAGTGGAGGCCTCCGCTGGACAACTTCATCTTTCCTGATTCCAATGATAACAGGGACTACCAGGAATTAAAAAATCGTGTCTACCTGGGCGCTCAGGAACGCTATGGCAATATCACCGATCGAATTCGCGATCGTATTGAGCATGAGTTAAAGACAGTCAAGGAGAAACGTTTTTCCAATTACTTCCTCACGGTTCAGGATATCGTCAAGCAATCACCGATCACATGTGGGCGGGGGAGTGCTGCGGCCAGTATTGTTGCCTACACATTGAAAATCACCCATGTTGATCCCATCCGCCATAATCTCTTTTTTGAACGCTTCTTATCTCCCGGGCGCAAGGATCCACCAGATATTGATGTAGACTTCCCCTGGGATACCCGTGACGATATTCTGCAGTACACCTTTGACACTTATGGTGACTCCCATTCAGCCATGATCTGCAATCATGTCACTTTCAAGGCGCGAGCTGCTATTCGAGAAGTTGCCAAGGTGTATGGCTTGACTGAGAGCGAGATAGGCATTGTAACGAAGCGTCTGTCCCATCTCTGGTATGTCAGTGACCCCTTTGAGGAGCTAGCCACCAATCCTTTGCTCAGTGATCTTAACCTTAAGAACCCCTGGCCAGAGATAATCCGTAATGGCTTCTATCTTGCTGGATTTCCCAGACACCTGAGCGTGCATCCCGGGGGAGTTGTCTTGACACCACAGGAAATCAGAAGCTATGTCCCGATCCAGCGTGCACCCAAGGGAGTTCAGATTATCCAATGGGAGAAAGATCAGGCAGAAGACTTTGGATTGATTAAGATTGATCTTCTCGGGAATCGTTCCCTGGCTGTTATTCGGGATATTCTAGCCGATGTCCATGAACATTATGGAGTAGATATCCCATATTGGAAGCTAAACCCCCTTGAAGATTTACGAACGCAGGAACTTATCCGTACTGCCCGCACCATGGGCTGCTTTTATGTTGAGTCTCCAGCCACACGGCAACTGCTGAGCAAGATGCAAACCGGTGACTATGAAAACCTGGTCATTGCCTCCAGTATTATTCGCCCTGCAGCCAACAAATGGATCCGGGAATTTGTCCGTCGCCTCCATGGTGGTGACTATGATCCGCTTCATCCCTTACTTGATGAAACCCTCAAAGAGACCTATGGCATAATGGTTTACCAGGAAGATGTCACCAGAGTCGCCATGCGTCTTGCCGGTTTTAATGCTGATGAAGGCAATGAATTGCGTAAGGTCATGTCCAAGAAACACAAAGAGGCCAAGCTCCGTGATTATTGTGAGAAGTTTGTGAGGGGTGCCCGTCAGAATGGTGTGGCAGATAGCATCATCGAGACCCTCTGGGAAATGATCATGTCCTTTTCAGGCTATTCCTTTTGTAAGCCCCATTCTGCCTCATATGCTCTGGTTTCATTCAAATCAGCCTACCTGAAAGCCCACTATCCTGCGGAGTTTATCGCATCCGTCATGACCAATCTGGGTGGTTACTACTCCACCTTTGGGTATTACTCTGAAGCACGTCGTCTTGGTCTGAAAGTCTTGCTTCCCAGTATCAATATCTCAGAAATTCGCCATACTGGGCTAAATGACTGGGTGCAGATCGGCTTTATGCAACTTAAGGGGATCAAACGAACAGCTCTGGAGCACATCATTGCTGAGCGCGAGTCAAATGGCCGTTTTGACTCATTTGAGAGTTTTTTAAGACGCATGCCTGAACTGGACCAGTCAGATGTTCGCATCCTGATAAAAGCAGGCTGCTTTGATGGTGTAGAAGGCATAGAAGCTCGACCTGGACTCATGTGGCAGCTGTATCAGGCCAGAGCCAGCCAACAGCGACGTGATAAACCAGTATCTCTGCTGGATCTAAATGAACGTGACAGCTACTACATTCCTGACACAGGGGCATACTCTGAAAAAACAATGCTCATCCATGAGGCCGATGTATTGGGCTTTCTTATCTCACGTCATCCATTGAATCTGTACGCAAAGCTACTGCAGCATTTGACCTATGTACGGGCCTGCGATCTACGGAAGTACATCGGGAAGGAAGTGCCAGTGATTGGCTGGCTTATCACGGGAAAGGTGGTTCATACGAAAAATGATGAACCTATGGAGTTCATTAGCTTTGAGGATACGACAGCCATATATGAAACCGTCTTCTTTCCAAAAGTCTATCGGAAGTTTTGTCGTATGCTCAGCAATGCACGTCCCTATCTTTTGCGCGGCCTTGTAGAAGAGGACTTTGGGGCAATCTCTCTGACAGTCAGGCATATAGAGTTCCTTGATAAAGTGAAAGTATCACGCCAAATTGGTCGTCCTCAAGCTAAAATGCTACCCCAGGTCAACCCAAAAACCGCATCACCAACCAACTCATAAACCATATTAACTCTCAAACTCATAAAGTGCATAAAACTCAAGAACCCAGCTACGCCATCCATAATTGTCTATCCAGAGTACGGTACTGAATGGCTTCTGATATATGCTCAGCTCGAATTTCAGAGCACTCTGATAGATCATAGGTGTAGCACATATATCTAAGACCGCTTGCTTCCTCCACTCCATTTGCTAATTAGCAGAAATAAGGTTATTATAGTTGCCACATTCACATTCGATCTCGATCTACCTCATCTGAGACTCCTTCTCACTGCTCAACACTTGGGGAATCCAACCGATAGGGGGACAGCATGATCAGGATTATTATTAATATATCTATAGTGATTTCTATAATCACAAAGATATGCTTCTGTCAAACTGGAACCGTTTTCACGCATTCATTCACACATTTTGATACAACGAGAACTTATAAAACCTATACCCCAGCTACTTATACTGGTCAAAATGCATGGCCAGTTATCATTAATTTTCATGGGTACACTCACACTGCAGATCTACATATGAACTATACTGTTATGAATGTTGATGCAGATACGGCAGAGTTTTTAGTTGTTTATCCACAGGGACTCGTTGTTACAGATCTAATTTGGGGGGATTCAGATTACGGTTGGAATGTCCCAGGTGCATATTCTGCTGGTCATAATGATATCAGCTTTACGGAAGAATTGATCAATGATATCAAATCCAATTACAATGTGGACTCGAGCAGAATCCATGTGACTGGATTTTCAACTGGAGCAGAAATGGTTTTCTATCTCGGCTGTGTACTCGCAGATAAGGTAGCTTCTGTTGCAGGTGTGTCAGGTGGCCTATACTATCATCATCTGGATTCATTGCAGCCCTCAAGACCGATCTCAGCCCTCGTGATATTTGGGACAGATGACCCCTGGTTTCCAGAAGCTGGAGACCAGAATTACCCACCCATTGCCGCTACTCCATCCTTCTTTGCTCATGCCAATGGCTGCATATCAGATTCGCTTGTCACGGATCTACCCAATATCAACACTGAAGATAGTAGTACCGTAACTTTGATTACATACCAGAATTGTGAGGCAGAAACAGAAGTATTGTTTTATAGGATAAATAATGGAAAACACCGATGGCCTGGTGTGACAACACCTGGATTATCCAATCGGGATATTTCTGCGAATGATGAGATCATGAAATTCTTTCAGGCAAATCCTCATCCCACTGGAGCGGTACAAATTGATGACCATGATTTTTCAGGAATAGCGGAACCCAGCTTGTATGAGAACCACCCCAACCCCTTCAACCCCACTACCACAATCAACTACGATTTGCCAGAAATCTCAAATGTAAATATCACTATTTATGATGTGACCGGTCGAGAAGTCGTTACTCTTGAGAATGAAGAGCAGCTTGCAGGTCACTATGAGATCAACTGGAGTGGGGTGGATCAATCCGGGAATCAAGTGACTACGGGTGTCTATTTTACTCGACTCCAAGCCGGACAGTATAGTCAAACGATCAAGATGTTGTATCTCAAATAACCAGTAACTGTGCCACACTTATGGAAGCCCCAGACAATTGTCTGGGGCTTTTTAACATGTTCAAGTTGAACGGCTAGGGATTATGTATCCCACGGCGTTATCCCGTAACACTCTATCCCACAGTTAATTACAGCAACACTGAAATCAGCATATGCATTTAATGATACGATATGGCCCAATAATCGAGTCTATGAGACCAAAACTCAGAAACTTCGCCAAATAGAAAAATACTCCCTTCGAAACACTGCGCAGATTGTACTGAGTTGACCGAAGTGCTCATCCTCAGGGAGACACTAACCCACCAACTCAAAAACGCATGAATTGCTAATCAGGACATCCATAATTGTCTATCCAGAGTACGGTACTGAATGGCTTCTGATATATGCTCAGCTCGAATTTCAGAGCACTCTGATAGATCAGCTATTGTCCGTGAAACCTTAAGAATGCGATCATAGGCTCGAGCACTTAAACCGAGGTTGGTGATAGCAGATTTAAGCAAGGAAGCTGACTCACCATCAACCTTGCAGAGCCCTCGGATCATTTTTGGCGGCATATCAGCATTGGAATGAATATGTGGCTCATCTGCAAAGCGTTTGATTTGAGTGTTCCTGGCTAACTGAACCCGCTTTCTGACCTCATATGAGGATTCTCCTTCTTCTTTACTGGATAAGGCTTCAAAGGGGATTGCTGGTACCTCTATATGCAGGTCAATCCGATCTAGAAGTGGTCCAGAGATTTTAGCCATGTATTTCTGAATGCCTACACTGCTGCAGGTGCATTCATGCCGGGGATCACTGCTATAACCACAGGGGCAGGGATTCATTGCGCTCAGAAGGATAAAATTGGCAGGATAGGTGAGGCTCATGCTGGCACGACTGATAGTGACTTCTGTGTTTTCAAGAGGTTGTCGTAACACCTCCAGTACATTTTTCTGAAACTCCGGCAGTTCATCCAGGAATAACACACCATGATGCGCCAGACTAACCTCTCCTGGGCGCGGAATACGACCACCACCAACCAATGCAGCGTCTGAAATGGTATGATGAGGTGATCTGAAAGGTCGGGTGGCTACAAGACCTTCAGTTTTGACCATGCCTGCTATGGAATGAATCTTGGTGGTTTCCAGGGCTTCCTCGAGAGTCATTTGAGGAAGAATGGTTGGAAATCGTTTAGCCAGCATGGTTTTGCCTGATCCAGGAGGACCTATCATGAGGACATTGTGACCACCTGATGCAGCTACTTCAAGTGCCCGCTTTACATGGGCTTGTCCTCTGACATCAGCTAGATCAACTGGATAGCACTGTGCTTCTGAAAACAGATGTTCTGCATTTACTTCTACTGGCTCAATTATTTGCTCCCCATTTAGAAAACGGATGGCTTCCAGCAAGGTGTTAATGGGTATAACATCAATATTTCCAGTTACAGCTGCCTCACGGGCATTCTGAGCGGGTAGAATGAGTCCCTTCATCTCATGCTCATGTACACCCACAGCTGAAGGTAGAGCCCCCTTTACGCCACGTAGAGTACCATCTAATGACAATTCACCCATAAGCACATAGTCATCGAGGTCTTCATGGATGACTATCCCCAAAGCGGCCAGAATGCCAATGGCGATGGGAAGATCAAACGCTGAGCCCTCTTTTTTAATGTCAGCAGGGGCCAGATTGATTGTGTATGCCTTGGGTGGGAATCTGAACCCACTATTTTTGATGGCTGAGATCACCCTGTCCTTACTTTCTCTCACTGCCAACTCTGGTAGTCCAACCGTTGAGTATCGAAAGGCGTGGCCCTCAACATTGACCTCGACTTCAACCAGATAGGGATCTATTCCAATTAGTGAACTGCTTAATACACGTGCCAGCATAGCAAACTCCTTTTTGAAGAATGACAAAATTGAAAGGCAAGAAAACCTTTCTAATGAGGATACTGTTTTAGAGTGGAGCGGTAGAGAATGTACCTGGTTAGCTGGACATATTCTCTAGATCAAGTTATGGAACAGGATCTTACATACAGTTTTGATCGAAAGCCTGTTCGATAATGAGTTTGTTCATGTATTTCCAGCGCTGCTCATTTGATTGAGCATGTGAAAATTTAAGATTGAAAGCGGACATACTCTCAAAGCCGTGTTTGCGAGCGAGAGTTTCGAGTCTGACAGGATCTTGTAAAGCATCAGGCTGATTCTTATTTAGACATTCTGTTTCAACAGCCAGGGCAATGATTCTGAGCTCCTCATCAGTGAGGAGAAAAGCAGTGGTAGGCGAGGCGCCCAGGGGCTTATATGCCATGGGAGGATCTATCTCCACAGCAGAATCAACACTCTTTCTTGCTTCAGATGCAGCGATTTTGCGTTCGATCGCCTTTTGCTCAAGAACCTCGTCCTTAGGAAGTCGGGAGTCGGGAGCTGTTTTTTTACCCCAGAACAATTCCAGGACTGATTTATCGTCAGATTTGATTTTTTGATGGGCATATTTTATGGCATTGATAAATGGATTTGATTTGTTAGCGTCAATTTCGAAATACAGATCAATCCAACCGATGAATTCATCCATGGCTGCATCGCCATTGTCTTCCATAACCAAAAGATTTTGCCAGATCAAAAATAAATTATCAATTTCCTCATTAAATTGATGCGTATTCCGTGGAGAGGTGGCGATAGTAGAATTGACGAGTTTACGCATTTCATATGCGCTGGAAATATAGGCGAACAGAAAAGTCTGCTTCTCAGAGGGAGTCAGGGCAGACCAATAAATACTTTGAGCAAAGGCTACATGCTCTTCTGCAGTGCCAAGGTTTCTGGCATCTTGAGCAAACGAGGGCTGGAACAGGGATAATGTGAAAACTGCAATGCAAAAAAGAGGGTGCCTCATAGAATTTCCTACTGGTTTATTAATAATACGCTAAATCTAAGCTCAGATTCAAATACAGTATACAAAAAAATACCTAAGAACAAGGACTACTTAATCAGGAATTACCAACGCCATCCTGGTTAAAAAATGATGGAATCAAGGATCGATCCAATAGCCTTCACTTTTTATCAGGTCAATCAATGAATCCACGGCCTCAATTTGTGGGACATGAGGTCGAACCACCATCTGACCACGATATAGAGAAATTTTGCCTGGCCCAGTACCAACATAGCCAAAATCAGCATCTGCCATTTCACCGGGTCCATTCACAATGCAACCCATGATCCCAATTTTAACACCCTTCAAATGACTGGTACGTTCACGGATTTGAGCAGTCACTTCCTCCAAATCGAAAAGAGTTCTACCACAGGAGGGACAGGCGATGTATTCAGTCTTGGTCATACGACTTCGGCTGGCCTGTAGGACACCGAATGCAATTTCATTCAGATCTTTGGTCTCAAGCTGGGTTGACCGCAACCATATGCCATCAGCCAGACCATCGTTTAGAATAGAGCCGATTTCAGCAGATGCAGCCAGCAAGAATTCCCCACGGTGCTGATCTGTGAATCGGTTTAATAGGATGACGGGCTGCTGGATTCCCATGTTCATTAATTCAAAAATGAATCTTCGCAAATCAGCGATTTGATGTTCATTGTCCGAACCGAGAAGCCAGATAATATTGGACGCTCTGGGCAGTTCATCGATTGATGTGCTTGTACTAATGTGAATGAAATTGGCTACATCATGTTTTACCAACGCAGATGAATACGAATCCAGAGTATATAATGGATAGCAACTATCCTTGGGCATCAAATCAGTCCATATCTCTGAGTCATAGAGTCTTAGCGTATTATCTGAAAGTCGAATATCTGGAGTATTCTGACCAAAATAGAGAATATCTGCTCCCTGATCACCACTTATCCAGGTATTGCTTAACAAATCAAAATAGTATCCAGCTGAGATCAGTAGATCGTCGTTGACCTCTTTCATTTCAGATAGGTCAGCTATGACGACGGGGACATTGTCTGCACCAATGGATGTTGTCGCTGGGGTCTCTCTGCGCTGGTATTCAAATAAATTGATTGGAAGATTGGATAGAGGCGCAATAGCCTGGTGCTGTGGAAGGCTTTCAATTGATTTTACGATTGAAAGTGCCACTGGAATTTCTGCCTCTGGAGCTTCTGTTAGTGAAACCCTGATTGTGTCACCTAGGCCATCACGAAGGAGAGAACCAATTCCCAGTGATGATTTGATGCGTGCATCATCACCATCACCAGCCTCAGTCACTCCCAGATGGAGGGGATAGCTAAATCCCTCACGATGCATCTGATGCACCAGCAATCGATAGGCCTGTATCATGATCCGAGTATTACTGGCTTTCATGGAGATGACCAGCTCATGGTATTGATTTGCTGCACAGATCCGCACAAATTCCATGGCTGACTCAACCATGCCCTGTGGAGTATCACCATAGTGACTGAGGATTCTGTCCGAAAGTGATCCGTGGTTGGAACCTATGCGCATAGCCGTTCCTTCTTCTCGGCACAGATTCACCAGAGGTGTGAATCTCTTTTCGATGCGATCCAATTCGGCCTGGTACTCGTTCTGGTTGTATTCCAGTTCTTGAAATCTTTTACGATCTACGTAATTCCCTGGATTCACGCGCACTTTCTCTACCAATTTGGCAGCTTCTTCAGCTGCTCGTGGCACAAAATGTATATCTGCGATTAGAGGAACGGTGTAGCCCCGTTTCTTTAACTCAGCTTTTATTGCGGCCAGATTTTGGGCTTCTTTGACACTCGGGGCAGTAATTCTGACATATTCACAACCGGCATCCACCAGACGAATCGTTTGTTCAACGGTGGCCAGAGTATCCATGGTGTTGGTGTTTGTCATGGATTGAACTCGAATGGGATTGTCTCCACCCATGGGAATATCGCCAATGTTCACCACTCGACTTTGATAACGCTGATAGCGGGTTAGGGTTTCAAGTGACTCAGAGAAATGAGAACTCATTTATGTGAAAATTCCTTCGATTGGTGTGTTCATTACTATTCAATCTAAAGAGGAGCATGGGTGAAACCAATTGGAATAGCCAAGCTATAAACCTGAAAACCGTCACATTGGGAATCAAGAATCGATAAAGTTGTACCTTGTTCACGGGGGTCACTCAATTTATTTTCATCGTCTTATAATAGGAGCATTGAAATAATATGGTTAACAGCAATATTTATAATAAACGCCGACAAAACTTGATAAATCTTATGGGGAAGGGTGTTGCTATTCTGAAAGGGGCACCTGAGCAAATTCGTACAAATGATACCGAATACCCCTACAGACAGGATTCGGACTTCTTTTATCTCACGGGATATACTGAACCTGGATCTGCTTGCATTATCGATCCCAACAATAAGGAAAATCCGTTCACTCTATTTGTGCTTCCCCAGGACCCTAAAAAGGAAGTATGGACCGGTTGGAGACTCAGTTTTGAAGATACGGTTGCAAAGTATAACGCTGATCAGGCACTGGATATTGCCGAATTCCAAGCAGCCGCACTAGCTGCCATGAAGACGTCGTCAAAAGTATATACTAACCTGAATCATGATAAGGTTCACCAGTACAAAATGCTTGACCATGTTGGGCAGGTGCGCAAAGAAGTGCAAAGGACCGGGGGAGGACCAGTGGGTCTCGAATCTGTGGGTTCTCTCACTCATAGTATGCGACTAATCAAGGATGAGCATGAGTTGGAGCTTATGCAAAAAGCTGCAGATATCTCTGCTGACGCTCACTCAAAAGCCATGCAGGCCTGTTCACCAGGTATGTATGAGTATCAACTCCAGGCTGTGCTTGAGAGTCATTTTGTCCATGAAGGGAGTTCAGGTCCTGCCTATACATCAATCGTCGGGGCTGGGGACAATGCCACCGTCCTGCATTACATCAAAAATCGTGACCAAATAGTTGATGGTGACATGATACTCATTGATGCAGCAGCCGAATACGATATGTATGCTGCAGACATAACCAGAACCTTTCCTGCAAATGGCCATTTTTCTGAATCCCAGAAGGCCATCTACGAAGTAGTTCTTAAAGCCCAGAAGGCAGTCATCGAAGCTTCAAAACCAGGGGTCACCTTTCAGGAACTCCATGATATCGATTTAAGGCTTCTTGTTGAGGGGATGATAGAGATTGGATTGTTAAAGGGCACTGCTGACGAAGTTATTCAAAATGAGAGTTATCAAGACTATTTCATGCATAAAACCGGTCATTGGTTGGGATTGGATGTACATGATATGGGTAACTATATGGCTGATGGTGAATCCATCGTGCTTAAACCCGGTATGACATTTACCGTGGAACCTGGTATTTATGTCAATTCAAAATCCAAAGCGCCTGAAAAATTCCGCGGTATTGGGATACGAATAGAGGACGATATTGTCATTACTGAATCGGGGAACAAAAACCTCACAGCTGCTGTTCCTAAAGAGATATCTGAAATTGAAGCACTTATGAATAAAGGTTGAATCAGGAAAAATAATGAAGTTACTTCTTAAACGTTCAGGATTGATGCTCCTGCTCATTGTCCTGGTGGCAGTGGGATGTAAAAGTGAGACAACTCCCAAATATAATCCAAATGAGTTCACCCTCATGGTTGCAGCCAGCAATGATGGGGAAGTAGGTCCCTGCGGCTGACGATCTAATCCACTTGGCGGTCTTGCCAGGAAGCATACGATAATTAAGGGACTTGCAGAAAAAGAGGCAACTTACCTTGTTGATGCTGGAGATGCATTGTTCAAATACCCATATATTGCAGAAGCACAGCGTGTTCACTTAAAAGAGGTAGCCCAGGCAATCATTGCAGCCTACAATGTGATGGAATGTCAGGTCATGAATGTGGGTACCAATGATCTCGCTGCAGGTCTTGACTTTATATTGGAAATGAAGAATACAGCCAATTTTCCCTTTATATCAGCAAATACAAAAGATGCCAGCACGGATAAATTTCTGTTCGAACCCTATACAATTGTTAAAACCCATGACCAGACTCTTGGATTTGTCGGGGTCACGAAGGGGGATAAACGAGTACAGGAATTTGCTTTTTCAGATCCAATTGAAGCTGCTCAAAAAGCAATTGATGAAATTAAGGACAAAGTTGATCTGGTTTTTTTAATGGCCAATGCGGATGATAAATTAGAAACGGCTTTGATTGCAAAGGTTAAAGGCATCGATTTTCTCATCCGGTCTAAGTCTGGATCCCTTCAACGAATTCCTAAACAGCAGGATGGTACTACCATCATTCGGATCGGTAAACAAGGTAAGTATGCCGGTGTATTGAAGATCAGGAATGTTGATGATGTAAGTCAAATGAAGAATGTGAGCTCACAATACACGCGCATCAAATTTACAGATAATCGCCTCAAGGCCATGTCAAAAGGGCTTGAAGAGGGTATGACCTTGGAAGAACATTTCGCCAAAGATGAAAATAGATTAAAGCTAATCACCCGACTTCGCGATGAGCGTAAAACCAATATAGATCTAATCAAGAAACTGAAGAATAGCTATTATCTTGAACCGATTGCATTAAATGAAAAAATCGAGGATACTCCTGAGGTTGCGCTCATAGTAAAAGATTACATGCCTAAAGAAAAAGAGAAAACTAAAAAGGATAAAGTCAAAAGGCACTAACAAGTAATTAAAATTGACCAAAAAAAAGAGGCTGAATATTTCAGCCTCTTTTTTTTGTGAGCGAGAGACCGGACTCGAACCGGCGACAACCACGTTGGCAACGTGGAGCTCTACCAACTGAGCTACTCTCGCATGAGCTGTCATGCCATCAAGGATGGCTTAAAAGCGGCGTGAATATAAATCTCGCCAATGGCGGGGCAAACTATTTTTCCCTCTAATTATCTCCTTCAGAGTTGATTACTAAAAAAATGGTCATTTCGGATATTTAAATAACCATCTACTTCGGTAGCTTGTCTCTTCTTTTTAGAGTGGCTTTATATTTATCTCAACATTTACCATGTTATATTTGAGCGTCTTCAGGGCATCAAGGGCTGCATCGATATCTAGGCTGAATGTTTCCTCACTCCCGTAATTTAGCATGTGAGCTACTGAGAGATTGTAAGCCTTTGAAATTTTCGACAAGGTCGAAAAGGTTGGGTCTGCTAAACCGCGCTCAAGTTTGCTGATATAGCTTTTATCTAAACCAGCATTCGCAGCGAGATCTTTTTGTAGCATCTGATGCGCTTCTCGTACGAGTCTCAATTGTTTCCCAATATCCATGTGTAAAATCTCCCCATATTAAATGGTACTAACCTGCTTTGTCCCTGGCGTTGGAAATATCTCAAAATATAATTGAACACGGACCAGAAATTAATGTTTTTCGATAAGTTAATGCTTGGTTGGGGAAAACGGTTAAATTACCCACTATGGGAAATACAGAGAATGGAGACATACAGGATCTCCTCCACGAAATGGTATCAGATCAGCTCATGAAAAGGGGTATTCTTCATCCCGCTATTCTGAACGCTTTCAAAGACATTCCTAGACATCTGTTTGTTCCTCACATTTTACCAGGTGATGCATATGGGGATCAACCGCTCCCAATAAAATCAGGACAGACCATCAGTCAGCCATATGTTGTTGCACTCATGCTGAGCTATCTTGACCTTCGGCCCAATCATCATGTCCTTGAAATAGGGAGTGGTAGCGGGTATGCCACGGCAATTATGTCAAAATTATGCCATCGTGTTACTGCAATGGAAGTATATGGAGAATTACTTGAGGATTCGAAGGCTATTATTAAGCAGCTCGAACTACCCAATATTGATCTGATACATGGTAGTGCCTGGGAACATTTACAGGAGGGAATAGTTTATGATCGTATCATTCTATGGGCCAGCCCTCCAAGGATACCCGAACATATCTTTGATAGTTTGAAAGAGGGTGGGATTCTGATTGCACCAGAGGGAAAAGCAGAGCAATATGTATGGATTTGCACAAAAAAAGATAGCGATATTTTGAGGAAAAGAAAAGATCCCGTAAGATTTGTACCCTTGGTACAGGGGTCAGTTCAAGAAATTGATAGAAACAGGCAGGGGAAATGAGGATAAGATGAATAGATTATATAAATCCGACAAAGATAAAGTATTTGAAGGTGTCTGTGGAGGCATAGGAGAATATTTCGATGTAGACCCGGTTATCATCCGCCTTATGTGGGTGGTTCTGGTAGTATTTGGGGGCACTGGAATTGTGGCCTATCTCATCGCCATGTTGATTATACCCAAAAATCCCGATCTGGGAGATGAAGAAATTCAACCAGAGCCAGATGTGACTCCTGAGACGTATTCAAATAGGTTTTGGGGTGTTATCATGGTCATTGCCGGTATCCTGTTACTATTTGGTATTGTTGGTCCTATTGCAGGCGTATTTGCTGGAATAGCCCTGGCTATGGGTCATGTTCTCTGGCCAGTACTGATTATTGGTCTAGGTCTATATCTATATTTCAACAGCGGTGAAGGTGACGCAAGCAAACCTTCAATGGATGAGATATTTCCACCCAGTAAAAAGCTTTACAAGTCGCGATCAGATAGAAAGATTTCGGGCGTATGCGGTGGAATAGGTCAATACTTTGATATAGATTCCAACATTATCCGCATATTCTGGGCAGTTGCTACATTGGGGTCTATTGGTCTCGGTGCATTAGCATATGCCATACTTGCTATATATCTAAGTGAATCTGATTAACCGGCACGGTTGACATTCACATACTGATATCTAATCTCCTGGAAAAAATATGCTTCGTTCACAATCTATGATTCTCCGCGCCCTGCTGATATGTTCCCTGATTATGGGTGCCAATGCACAACATGTTTACGAAAGAGGGACTTTTGTAAGTTTTCCTGCTGGCAAGCATGTCAATCACAGCTTTTACAGCACGTGGAATGTCTATTTTGCTGTTGAAGATGGCGTCATCGTATACAACCATCACAAAGGTGAATGGCTTGAACCCATCACTGCGAGTAACGGATTAAGCCAATATCCAGTTTTACTGGTATGGCAGAATGCACTTACACAGGATGTCTGGATTGTGACACCGGATTATGTCTTTGTCTATGATGAGCTGGCGGGTTGGATGTCAAGAGTACCATTACCTGTTGATCCCAATTTTTCAGGAACCTATGATTTGGGGATTTCTGATGCCTATGTCATCGTGTCATCGTCTTCTCCAGATGGGGGTGGCAAGTATTCAGCTCTATTTTCAAAAACAGCCGCAAGCTTTGAATTGTGGGGTGCCAACGAAGATCTGAATATAGTGTGGGAGAATGTGGAATGGATTCATCCCATTTCTCGTGGGTTGAATGATATTTACGAATCTCTACCCGTCCAGACCGTGGCGGCAGGATCATTTGATGCAGAAGGCAAGCTGCATCTGGATGGTCATCCCAGAAATTCGTCAGGAGAGGTTTCATCCCTCACAGGGGAACAAGCTGTAGGTGAATCATTCCTGAGTACTTACGGAATGGGCATCTTTCATCAAGATATTATTGGGGGTGAATTTACCAGTTTACCATATGGACTATTATCACCAGACATCATGGCTATGGATATCTTTAATGACAAACTTGTCATAGGCGGCCGGGCTGGTTTGACATATATGGATAGTTCAGCTTTTGAATATGATGAGGCCATTCGTGATATTGCCTTCGACTATTCATTTATCACTGATATCGATGCATCAGCAAACGATTTGCTGATTGCAGGTCGAGGTGGTGTATTTCGTGGAAGCTTGACCCATAGGGGCTGGGATCGAGTGATTTCTAAAAAAGATTTGACAAGTAAACGAATTTATTCCATTGCTGCAGGAAGTGGTGGCAATCTCATGGTTGCGACAGAACGCAATGCCTTTCTTTTTCATGAATCCGGTTTGATTCTACGAACGCTGTTCCCAATTGGTCTTGACTGGCCAGTTTTTGATATAAAGTATGATGCTGGTCAATTTTATCTCTCAACCTATTATGGACTGTACGTTTATGATGAAGCAACGTTAGGATTTACTCTAAAAGCTAATTCATCAGGTAATACCCTGCCAGTTTCAGATGACGCTGCAATAGATCCGATTTATGAGAGTGTTATGGTAGGTGATAAATTATGGGCTACTACACACAGGGGACTCATGGTTTTAGATCTCCTCACAGGAGAAGGCGCCTTCCACCTATCACCAAATACTCCATTCAAACCTAGAGGATTGGCATCTACAGGGAAAAGTGTGTGGATTGGAACAGATATTGGACTATTTTGCTTTACTTCCAAATCATCATCGTGGCGACATTACACGGTTAGTGACGGATTGATCAGTAATTTTGTCACTAAATTGATCACGAGAGATGGCTATATTTGGGTTGGCACCAACTTAGGATTGACGAGGATAAAGTGGAAAAATTTATATTGAGAATAGCAATTCCTACCCTGATATCAGCATTTCTGTTCCTGGGATGTGCTGAGCAAAATATGAGCAGGGAAAATGATCTGACCTTACCCCATTTTTCCTTCATTGGTCTGTCTGAACCTCTTGTTGACAAAGAAAACATTCAGGTCTCAGTGCATGTAAAAATTCCGTATACTGAACTTCAGTTTATTCGAACTGGGGATGAATTTATTGCCAGATATGAAGTTGCCGTCAATCTTGCCGATAAGGACAAAGAGCGGATAGCTGGAGCAATATGGAGTGATACCTTGCGCTTGTCAGAGTATAAAGATACTCGCAGTAATTCGAATACTATTACCTCAGTCAAAACTTTCAAGGTACCTGCCTCCGAATTGACCATCAATGTTCGTGTCACAGATCTATATACCAAAAAATCCTCCGTTCTCAGTGATGGGGTTGATCAATCAAAAATGTATGCTGGTGAATTGTCCTTGGGCAATATCATCATTATGGATAATGGAGCCGAAGGCAGGTCAAAGCTCCTCATGAATGAATCTTTTTATGAAATCATTGACACCCTTAGGTTCAAAGCCCGATTACTGGGTGACCATCACCCTTTTAAGATCAACTATGAATTGAAAGTGAAAGATGAAACTAAAGTAAACAAAACAATCTTACTGGATCATATTGGGCCAATAGACTCACTGCTCGATTTTGTCGTGCCACTCACTGATATGCATTATTCCAATTACTCTCTTTTTCTTTCTGCTGAAGACCTCAAGGGGAATCAGGTGATGACTAAGTCGAATTTCAGAGTAAGAATCAGAGGTGTTAACTTTGAGGTTGATAATATGGACGACGCTATAAAACAGCTTGTCTATCTTACCAGTGATCGTCAGATAAAAGCAATGATGAAGGGTAATGAACTTGAGAAAACTAAAAATTTCAAAGCCTTTTGGGCAGCCCTAGATCCAACCCCCGGGACGATAGAAAATGAACTAATGGAAGAATATTATCGACGGGTGGCATTCTCCATGGAGGCTTTCACAGTCGTGCAGGAAGGCTGGAAAACAGATCGAGGCATGATCTATATCCTATTTGGTCCTCCCGATGAAATTCAACGTGGTCCATTGGAACTTGATCGAAAACCATATCAAGTGTGGGAGTACTATCTCATCGGGAAGCAATTTGTTTTCAAAGACGAGACAGGGTTCGGAGACTACAGACTGGATCATACTTATCTAGATCAGGGAGATTGGCGTTTTAGATATTAAATTAGTCCCTCTATCTCTGTCATGGATCATAGAAGCCTTACTTTAGCTCCTGCGTTCTAAGCCCTTAAAATAAAGACCTGACACGCCAATTAATGGGTGCTATTGGCTCAAAAATTGATAGATTTTGCACTGCCCAAAAAAAAGTGTTTTTCGGGCAATAGATAAAGTGTTGTTTTCATAGACCTGAGACCACTTTTCAGGCACGAGAGGGTAGATGGCTACAAAATTTTCAAATTTCCGAAACTGGATGGGCGTAGACATCGCAGTTGACCTTGGAACGGCAAATACACTTATCTACGTTCGTGGTCAGGGTATTGTTTTAAATGAACCCTCTATTGTAGCAAAATCAAAATCCACCTCAAGAGTCATTGCAGTAGGAAACGAAGCCAAGCGTATGGTTGGTAAGGTTCACCAGGAGATTGAAACAATCCGCCCATTGCGAGACGGTGTTATTGCAGACTTTGAAATGGCGGACAGTATGCTACAAGGTTTTCTAAATAAACTACCCATTTCAAAATTAGCTCGTCCTCGTATGATCATCTGCGTTCCCTCAGGTATTACTGAAGTGGAAAAAAGGGCAGTAAAAGAATCTGCTGAAAGACGTAATGCCCGCGAAGTGTTTCTAATAGAAGAACCTGTGGCCGCAGCTATTGGTATCGGAATTGATATTAGCGAACCCGTTGGTAACATGATTGTGGATATTGGTGGTGGAACGACAGAAATCGCCATTATTGCTTTGAATGGAATTGTGACCAAAGAATCACTTAGAGTTGCCGGGGATGAAATGGATGAAGCCATAATTCAACATTTCAAACGCGATCACAATCTACTCATTGGAGAAAGAACCGCTGAGAGTATAAAAATGAATGTTGGCTCAGCTCTTCAGGGCACTGATTACAAGTTGTCAGTCAAAGGCCGGAACATGATCGCCGGTATCCCCAAAACCATCGAGGTATCATCCTCAGAAATCAGAGACGCTTTAAGAGATACCATAGATCTTATTGTAGATGCAGTGAAAATGTGCCTGGAACGAACACCTCCGGAGCTAAGTTCCGATCTCCTGGACCGTGGTATCATTCTCACAGGCGGTGGAGCGCTTCTACAAGGGTTTGACAAAAGAATGCGTCTGGAAGTTGATCTTCCTGTAAACGTGGCTGAATATCCATTGCTTTCCATCGTTCAAGGCACCGGCAAAGTTCTGGACGCCGTTGAGCGCTTTGAGGATGTTCTTTATTAAGCTTTTTACCCGCGCGATAGGTTAAATCTTGGCATCAAAAGCACCATCCATCTCTCGATATAAATCCCTGGTAAACCTGCTTGCAGCTATCATTCTGTCTCTGCTGATTATAGCATCCAACGGAACTGCTACCATGGATCGAACTCGTGCTATCGTTCTGGAATCATCAGCCTATCTATATGTACCCATCCAATGGATGAAAACCATCTTTTCTGTCGAAAAGGATTACCGCGAGCTTCAACAGCGTCATATTAAAGCTCAGATCGAACTAAATAAAACAAGAACGCTTGCGAAAGAAAATCAGCGACTTCGCAGTATGCTTGGGTTCAAAGGTGATAAGCATTTCAGTGTGATCCCGGCAAACGTGCTTTCAGATGTAGGTAGCCACACTATGAATAGTCTCACTGTTGATCAAGGTTCTGATGATGGTGTTACGCTGCTTTCCGGCGTAGTTGATGCAGAAGCACAGTTGGTGGGTAAGGTTGTGGCAATTTCACCACACACAGCACTCGTTCAATTGGTAAACGATAAAAATTTCAGGGTTTCTGTTAGAGAGATGCGCTCAAGAGATGTGGGCATTTTGAGCTACACCTTGAAAACTGGATATGTCATTCAGGATGTCCCTAAAAATGCTGAAGTGATTGCGGGGGACTCAGTAGTAACCTCTGGCTTTAGTGACATATTTCCAGAGCACATTTTCGTTGGCTGGGTCTCAACCATCTCACCTGTTGTGGAAGATTATGTGAAATCTGTTCGAGTTGATCTGGCAACAGACTTTAATCGCGTAGAGGAAGTATTTATACTTAAATAGTATGTTTGGTATCATCAAAAATAGTATCCTTGGTCTTCTCGTACTCATTTTCCAATGGATGATAGGTGATATATTCAGCATTTATGGTCTGACCCCAAGTTTCCTGGTCATATTTATCATCTACATCGGATTAACCAAAAGCCAACTGCATGCTATCTGGTTGGGATTCTTTTTTGGATTTATTATCGATGCTTTAACAGGTACTGATATGATGGGTATTACTGCACTTGCTCTGGCTGTAGTAGGATATCTATCAGGAATATTTCATGGTCGGATTGTCAGAATACCAGTCATAGTTCAATATTTGTTATATACGGGTTTCCTGCTGGTCTTTTTTATACTCACCGTCATGATTTCTCTCCAGGATTCACAGTTTGCCACAGGTAACATTGTTTTTCTGATTCTCCTTCCAAAGACGATATATACGCTTGCGCTTCTGAGTGGAAGTTTCATAGTGCTTCGAGTCGGAGCAGAATAATGCTCCAGGGCAGGAATATCGTTGAGGGCTGGAGGTCACTTCTTGTCCACGGTCTTCTCGCACTCCTTTTTCTGATTCTCATCGGTCGTTATTACTACTTGATGATCGTATTACATGAGAAATACGCTGAGAAGGCAACTGCAAATCATATTCGTGCGGTTCCCGTGCTGGCATCCCGCGGCGTAATCTATGATCGTGCTGGCAATCTTATTGTGGATAATGCGCCCAGTTACACCATCTCTGTCATACCTATTGAGGTAAAGAAAAAGCCGGAATCACTGGAGCGTCTATCCAGCGTTATGGAAATTTCTGTTGAAGAGATAAATCGTCGCATAGTAAAAAATCGTCGCGGATCTTTTGCTCCAGCCAAAGTATTCAGTCGGGTCCCCTTTGAGAAGATATCTCACCTACAGGAGCACCGCCTCGAACTTATTGGTGTGACCTACAGTATTGAACCCATTCGTAACTATGTGTCTGAACTAGATTTGTCACATGCTCTAGGGTATACCCGAGAAATAAACAGGGACGATCTTAATCGCTTTAATAAGGATTCTGACTATCAGCCTGGTGACCAGGTAGGGTGGAAGGGTCTGGAAAAATTTCATGAATCAGTATTACATGGTCAGAGGGGTTTTAGATATGTTGAGGTAAATGCCCTCGGTCAGGAAATTGGTGAGGTTCAGGATCGTGCTCCCATCAATCCAATTCCCGGACATGACCTGGTTCTAAGCATAGATTCATATATTCAGCATACCGTAGAAAAAGCCCTTGCAGATTCTTCAGGGTCCGTGGTAATCCTGAATCATAAAACAGGAGAGATTCTCGCCTATGCCAGTCGTCCTGGCTACAATCTTGAAATGTTATCTGGTAGGATTTCTTCAAAGGATTGGGAAGCACTGATTCAAGATCCTCGTAAACCTCTATATGATAGGGGGATACAGGGTCTGTATCCTGCTGGTTCCACACTCAAGCCCCTGGCAGCACTCTACTCGTTGGAAAATCATTCTAATGCAAAAGAGCGAACTTATGTCTGTCGCGGATCTTATCGATTGGGTAATCGCTCCTTTGGTTGCTGGAAAAAAGTTGGACATGGCAAAATGAACCTCCACGATGCTATTCAACAATCTTGTAATGTTTATTTCTTTAACCTAATCCAGGATATTGGGATTGAAGATTGGGCTCATATCGCCCGTGATTTTGGATTTGGGCAGCGTGCCAATATTGATATTCCCGGTGAAAATAAAGGTCTGGTTCCTGATACGAAATATATGAATCGTAAGTATGGGCAGAATAAATGGACGAGAGGAAACTTGTTGAATATTGTTGTGGGTCAGGGTGATGTTTTGGTAACACCGTTACAACTCGCTCAATTTGCTGGAATGTTAGCTCAACGTGGGACTCAATTTCAGCCGCATTTCGTAAATAAGGTAGTGTCCAAAAATGGGGACGTAATACAAGTGAATATTTCACAACCCAATGATAGGGTCACTGCTTCAAAAGATTCCTGGGATTTTGTACATCAGTCAATGTGGGATGTTGTGAACGGTAAAAAAGGCACTGCCAAGGCTGCCCGCCAAAAAGATTGGGATATCTATGGTAAAACGGGGACAGCCCAGAATCCCCATGGCGAAGATCATGCCTGGTTCATTGGTTTTAGTCTGGACGAGCGTTATCCATATTCCTGGGCAGTTCTGTTGGAAAATGGTGGCGGCGGCGGTGGTAAGGCTGCTCCACTCATAGGTAAAGTGTTAAGAAACATTGCGAAGCGACCTTCATGAATATTAAAAGCTATATAATTGTAAAACTTAAAGAGTTGGAGTGGAGTACACTCATATTGGTCGTACTGCTCTCAGTAAGTGGATTAACAGCCATTTATAGCATTGAAGCGCAGCATGAATCAAGCTCCGATTATTTTTTCAGGCAAAGTATCTGGACAGTGGTTGGAATTGGATTATTCCTGACAGCATATTTCATCCCTAGAAAGGTCCTTCACAATTTTACATACCCTGCCTATGGCTTTGGAATTCTCCTCTTATTGGTTCCCATACTCATGAAAAGTAGCGGAGCCGTTAGCAGATGGATTATGTTTGGGAGTATTGGAATCCAACCATCTGAATTCATGAAAATATTTTTGCTTTTAGCCCATGCAAAATATTTTGCGGACCACAAACGAAAGCTTTCAAATATTAAAGAAATAATGACTCCCGTTGCGATGACTCTGGGACCCACTATTCTTGTTCTTGCTCAACCAGATTTAGGCACCGCTCTTACATATTTTGGGATATTGATTGTGATAATATTTTGGGCAGGTATAAAACCACTTCATTTCTTTCTCCTGCTAGCACCGATTCTCTCCATGCTAGCATCTTTTCAGACTTTGTCCTTCTTTATCTGGATGGGAGTCATTATTGTTATTCTGTATTTTAACCACCTCCCATTTTGGACAAAAACTCTAAACTTTATAATTAATGTTGGACTAGGCGGAATTACCAACTTGCTCTGGGCCCTACTAAAACCATATCAGCAGCAGCGAATTCTGTCAATGATTGACTCCGACTCCGACCCACTCGGTGCGGGATATCAGGTTTCTCAATCATTAACAGCTTTTGGATCTGGCGGTCCATTTGGAAAAGGTCTTGGAGAAGGCACGCAAACTCATTTGAAGTTTCTCCCAGAGCAACATACAGATTTTATCATGACCGTGATTGGGGAGGAATTTGGGTTTGTCGGTGTTATGGTGGTGATCACACTCTTCTATTTACTGATAGCAAAATTGATTACACAAGCCTACAACAGCAAATTCAGATTTGATAGTGTCATCCTGATTGGTATCACATCCATCTATATATTTCATGTGTTTGTCAATCTTGGGATGATAGTTGGTATCATGCCCGTAACAGGTATTCCATTGCCGTTCATCAGCTATGGAGGGTCATTTATGATTACCTCAATGATATTGGCTGGTCTTTCTGCTAATATGTCCTCAGTCCGCAGAGCTGTTGGGTAGAGCCTCAAGCCCCCTGAAACCACTACATTTAGCGTTGCGAGTCCCTGTGGTGAGGTTAAATTGACGCCCGTATGATTTCTTGTCTTAACTCCCAGCAGAAAGTGGCTTAAGCAATGTACAAAAGAACGTTCGCTCTCATTTTGATATTAGCACTCATCCTTGGTTGTGGTGGTTCGAAAGAACTGAAGCAGGAACTTAGTGAGGTGAAACAGGGCAGTCAAGGTACGGACAGTACTCTGGTTGTTCTTGATGCCAGATTAAAAGAGTTCTCCCAAGAAGTGAAAGCTATGCGTGAAACATACAACGAGAACCATATTAGTCTCGAAAATCTCTATAAGCTCAATGCCGAATCTAAACGTTCGATTGATGAACTTTCCTCCGAGATTGATAATAAGCTGGCAAGTGAGCGAAGCAGAACAGATTCTGTTACCAGTGAATCATCCAAAACAAGTGGTGAGCAGATAGCAGGCTTGCAGGCTGAGCAGGATGGCATTAGAGAGTCTATCGCAGGACTTGGTACATCTATTCAAAATACTCAATTTCAGGTGGATAGCATCTATGCAACCATGGATCCAGAAAAAATGGCAGTTCTTGAAGAAAATTTACTGAACATCGTAAGTCAGTTCTCCATGTTGGATTCATCCTTCTCAGAATTTCAACTGAATGTCGCTGATCACATGATGAGTTCCGATGATCAGTTAAGTACTTTAGAAATGAACGCTAGAGTTCAGGATAGTTCAAATTATGATATTCTATCGCAGTTAGTATTCCTGGAGAATAAAATAATCTCGCTTACGAACTCATTTAACGAGCTCATGGCCATGCCTTCGACGACTCCAAATATTGTTCGAACTCCAGTTTCTCAAACACCTGTCAAACAATCTCCAACTGCTGCAAAGATGGACTACGAGACATACAAGCAACACTATATTGATGCATTAAGCGCGTATCAAAATGGTGACTTCATGGGCGCTATTGATGCTTTTGAGATGTTGATTCGTAATGATTCGCAAAATGATTATGCTGACAATGCTCAGTATTGGATCGGAGAGTCCTATTACGCTTTGGATGAGTACTCAAAGGCTATCGGAGCATTTAGAAAAGTGATTCAATTTAAAGATACCAATAAAGCCGATGCTGCACAATTCAAGATTGGATATTCCTACCTCAATAGCGGCGATCAAGCCCGCGGTTACGATGAATTAGAACGGCTACTGGATATGTTCCCTGAAAGTTCCTACCGGGAAAAAGTCAAGCAAATCCTCGCCTCCAGATAAATAGGTTATAAAAAAAAAAGAAATCTATGCCAACAAAAATTTACTATCTCTCCTCAGAAGTCTCTCCATTTTCTGAGGGAACTGACCTTGCTAAAATTTCCAACAAGGTTCCCACACATTTTCAAGAAAAAAAACAAGATTTGAGGATCTTTACCCCACGGTATGGATTTGTCAGCGAACGTCGATATGTAATTCGTGAAGTTATTCGCCTCAAAGAAATTGAAGTAGAATACAAGGGTGAGGTCGGATTTGGCGCTGCCAAATCAGCCTTTGTGCCCTCAACCCGTGTTCAAGTCTATTTTATGGAATACCAACCTTATTTTGGCGGTAAAAATAAAACTTTATACAAGGTTGCTGAAAATCGTTACAATCAACGGAATGCTGAGAAGTATTTCTATTTTTCAAAAATAGCCATCGAAAATCTCACCTATTTGTACTGGCAACCAGATTTTATTCTTTGTAATGACTGGACCACTGCCATGGTTCCTGTCCTGTTTAAGACCGTTTATGCTGAAGAAGAGTTCTTCACAGACATGAAGACGGTCCTGAACCTGGTCAATATCGAAGAGATGGGAAAAGTTGGAGCAAAACAGTACGAAATGGCCGGTCTGGAGCCTGAAGACTATGCTGGTTATGAAGACAATCTACTCGGACTTGCTATTAAGCATGCTGATGAGATCATTAGTATCTCTATAAATGGCAAGAGCAATAAAGATCAAATTGAAAAACATGACAAGATTCAGGAAGCTTTGAAAGCTACTGGCAAAAAAGTTAAGTATTTTACGATTTCTGATGAAAGTGAAGAGGAATGGCAACAGCTCAATTTGGAATTGGAAACATTCTTTGGAGTTGAGAATTAAAACTCTGAATATTGACAGTGTTGACTCTAAACCAACAGAGTTAAGTGTTTGAACACTTAACTCTTTTTTTAAAGGGGCTTATGAAAATCCGGATTCCTTTTGCAGTTATTATCACCGCACTTTTCTTGTGGTCGTGTGATGAACCAATCGCGTATGATAATAGTAGCTTTATCTACAACCCATTCTCAATAACCGAAGACACACTTAATAATGTAACTGCTATTGAAGCAGGGACTGCAGACATAGAGTGGGGCTCACATTTCAGAGCCTGGGTTGGTGAAACTCAATATTACAAATCAGGCTTTACAGTTGAGTTTATCCTCTCTGATACTTTATTGAACATTAGTGCGGTTGACAGTGTTCAATTTCAAGTTAATCATGTTGTGACTTATCCAGATAATGGAGCTGATTCGCTTGCTTCCAATTATTCCAGCTTTGGGTTTTACGAAACCATGGATCAATTAATTGATATAGAAAATTCTGCCTATGGCATTATTCTCGGAACCGATTCGATGAATATTGCAGGTGGTAATAACTCCTGGAAATATAATTTACCCGCTGATCTCATTGCAGAAGGTGATACTATTGTAAGCCTGGGACTCTTTCCACAGGCTACTGATTACTTTTCAGCATTCTATGGGGGCGGCTCAGTTTCAAGACCATTACTGAATTTTTTCTTTCATGAACCTGATTCTGCTGGTAACGACTCCGTGACGGTTCTTCCAGTTCTGGCTGACACACTATTTATGCATTTTGCTGAGAAATCTGGAACTTTTGATCGAGGGCAATATGAATATGTTAGCCAACTAAAAAGTGATTCACTTATTATTACACTGAATCTGCAAGGCTTTACTGTAACGGGTGATACAATACAGCATATCGTTGCTTCCAGTCTTTTGCCAGCAATTGATAATTTTGCATCCTCCCTTCACATGCCTGATAGTGTTTTCAGGTTTAGTATGCTTGTCGAAGATATTGTCTCAGGGGTGTCCTCTACAATCGAATATGGAGGAGATGGGTATAACTCCAATCAGATAAATAATATCATTCAATCTGCTATCGATGATGAGAGGGATGAAATAGAGGTGCTCTTACGCCCTGCTACCGCTGGTTATAATCCCGGATTTATTGCCATCTCCAAAGATGCTTCTGCTTCAGCTCTCTATGTAAAATCCTCCCTGGCGGTGCGACCATGAGAAAATTAATCCTTTTTCTTATCCTCGCTATTTCGCTCATGGGGCAATCAGCCTACTATCGACTCGGGTACGGTGACATTTTTCCAACCACAGAGCCCCTGGGGAGCAGTCTTGGTCATGGCGTTGTAGCTCTGGATGATTCTGCCCACGTCACGACACACAATCCTGCTTCGTTGACCAGCTCCAACCGAGTTCATTTTGGAGTAAGTCTGGGATCAGAGTTTAGAGCAATTGACGATATTGTTACTAATAATACCCGACTTGAACAGCTCTTTGTTTCCTTCCCAGTCGGAAAACGATTTGGGATGAGTTTTGGAACGCATGCAGTAGCTGATTTTGCTTCTGACTATGAGGCAACCCTGGACATGGGTTCTTTCACTGAGCAATCTACTGGAGGAATCTGGGATTTTCATCTAGGTCTGGGTTATTCACTTTCTCCTGTTGTGAAGCTGGGGCTAAAGCTACACGCGTTTCAGGGTCAATTAAGACGTGAAACCACCATTCAGATGGATGATATTCAAGAATTATATGTGATCAAGGGTGACATATCAGGAAAGAGTATTGAAGCAGGCGCTATTACCAATGTGAGAGAGAAAGTATCTCTCGGTCTAACTGTAAATATTCCTTACGACAAGCCTACTTTATCTGGTCAGGATAGTCTGGCTGGATCGTCTGCGTTTGCTGACATAGATGAAGAGATGGATGCCTGGCCAAGCACTATTAAACTTGGTGTCATCTACCATCACTCAAAAACGATGAATTTTATGGTTGGCATTGCACAGCAGCTCTTTTCTGATTCAGATTTCAACCTGGCCAGGGTATTTGCTTTACCTGCCGGCTGGAAAACTGTTCCTGTGGCATCGTTTCAAATTGCGATGCAAAAATTACCTACTGATAGAACTTCACGTTACTGGACCAAAAGAACGGGTTTTCAGACGGGAGTATCCATTAAAAATTACTATCTGTCACCAGCCAATGACAATATGATATATGAATATTCATTGATAACTGGTGCCAATCTCGATCTGAGAAATGGAAGAAGTTTGTTTGAGATTTCTGGTGAATTCGGCTCACGTGGTGGAGATGAAAGTCTGCCTGATGAGTTATTCGCCCGCATGAAATTAGGAATTCAAATTAATGATATGTGGTTCAAAAAAGTTAAAAGAAGATGAGGATTAACTCATGAAGTTAAAAGTTGTGTCAATTATTACTATGGGCATCATGTTATTTACACTGGTCTTGTCCGCCTGCATGCCTCCACAAGCTACCGCTGAAGAATTGGCCGCCATGGAAAAAGCACGTAAAGATTCAGTACGCAAAGCCAATTCGCGATACTGCATGAAGCACTTAAGTTTTGCCACTGAGTACTATAAGAATAAAGCCTATCCAGATGCTTTATATAATTATAAGAAATTGTTTGAATATGAATGTGTCGATGAGCAAATGGCTCAAAATGTTTATGTCTATATGGGTAACTCTTATCGCGAATTAGACCATCTTGATACTGCCATGATATACTACGAAGAGGGTTTGAGCATCATCCCTCAGAACAAATATCTATGGGAGAATAAACTCTTTACCTTGAAAATGATGGATGACGAAGACTTGATCCTTCAAGCAAAGGTAGATATGTATGCTGCCTTCCCTCAAGATTCAATCCTTGGTGAACAAATTGCCGAAGATTACATCACCTTCTCCATGTATCCAGAAGCTATTGCTATCTCAGAACAACTACTCCTAACGAACCCTGAGAATAAAAACCTTAGGAATATCATCCGCGAAGCAATTGAAGCACAGGGTGGTGATGTAAGGGGCTTTGTTGAAGAAGAATACAAGAATAATCCTGCCAATATTTCCAATGCCCAGGACTATGTGCGTGTACTTCGCGATGCTGGCGAAAATGATACAGCCATCAAAGTCTTAGAAGGAATCCTTACCATTTCACCAGGAATGAACAATATCATGAAGGATCTTGTTGAAGCTTATCGTGAGTTGGGTCAAACAAAAACAGTCATTAGTTGGCTGAAAAAATTGAATACTGCCAATCCTGAAGATGTCCGCATCTATTTTGACATGACACAAGCCTACATCGATGATGGACAGCTTAAATCGGCTATGTCCTGGGCGGGTAAAGCCATTAACATGGATTCTCAAAATGGTCAGACCTACGCAAATCGTGCCTCAGTATATGAAGCAGTAGGTATGGCTTGTGCTGGTTCAGTCCCCGATTTTGATGATAAACTCGTATTTATGATGGCATATGAGGATTATATAAAAGCCAAAGCAAAAGGCTATTATAAAGCGACCAACAAAATTGATTTTCTAAAAGAAGCCCGTATTCCACAGAGTGGCGACTGGTTCTTCAATAGAGACGAATACGTTAAAGCAGGTAAAGCTAAACCTAAGAAGGAATGTTATGCCTGGTTAAAACGGAGTGTCACAGCTCCTAAGGGCTAGTATAGGTCAGCTATGGAACTTGTCATCGGGTGTGATCATGCCGCTATTGATGCAAAAACTGAGATTGTTCAATATCTCAAATCATTAGGACATGACATAATCGATGAAGGTACTCACAGCCTCGAATCTGTTGACTATCCAGATTATGCTGCCAAAGTAAGCCAAAAGGTTCAATCTGGTGTAGCTGAGCGCGGAATCTTGATTTGTGGTACAGGTTTAGGGATGTCCATAGCAGCCAATCGCTTTCAAGGCATCCGAGCCGCACTTTGTTTCACTGAAGAGCTCGCTGAACTGAGTAGACTTCACAATGATGCAAATGTGCTTTGTCTGGGTGCCAGAACACAATCTGTTGAATCCATGAAAAGTATTCTCTCCCTCTGGTTAACCACAGAGTGGGAGGGTGACAGACATGCGAGAAGACTTAATAAAATTGAATTAAATTCTCGAGGTCAAGATGCTGAATGAACTAAAAACGTTTGATCCGGCCATATATGCTGCGATCATGGCAGAGCGCGATCGCGAAAACGATACCTTAGAATTAATCGCTTCAGAGAATTTCGTTAGCAAGTCTGTCCTGCAGGCTGCAGGCAGCGTCATGACCAACAAATATGCCGAGGGTTATCCTGGGAAACGATACTATGGTGGGTGTGAGGCTGTAGATACAGCTGAGAATCTTGCCAGAGACCGTGTGAAGGAACTTTTTGGCGCTGAATATGCCAATGTCCAACCGCACTCTGGTAGTCAGGCAAACATGTCTGTTTACTTCACTCTGGTGAAACCTGGTGATACTGTTCTTGGTATGGATTTATCTCATGGTGGTCATTTAACCCACGGATCCCATGTAAATTTCTCTGGTAAATTCTACAACATAGTGGCCTATGGAGTTAATGCTGAATCCGGATATATTGACTATGATATGGTTCGTGATCAAGCAAAGAAGCATCAACCAAAAATGATCATAGCCGGTGGGTCGGCATATCCAAGACACTATGATTTTAAATTATTCAGGGAAATTGCAGATGAAGTTGGGGCATTTCTCATGGCCGATGTTGCCCATCCTGCTGGGTTGATTGCAGCAGGAGAACATCCTAGTCCCATGCCACATTGCCATGTAGTGACATCTACGACACATAAAACCCTACGTGGACCTCGCGGTGGATTGGTGATGATGGGGAAAGATTTTGAAAATACTTTTGGGATAGTTGCGCCAAAAAGTGGCCGAACTAAAATGATGAGTGAGCTTCTGGATAGTACTGTGATGCCAGGCATACAAGGTGGTCCACTTATGCATGTTATTGCTGCAAAAGCAGTGGCCTTTGGCGAAGCTTTAAAGCCATCTTTTAAAACCTATGCCAAACAGGTCATTTCCAACGCCAAAGCGCTCGGCGTTGCACTTAACGATTATGGCTTTAAACTTATCTCAGGTGGTACTGATAACCACTTGCTTCTTATTGATTTGACCGCGAATAATATAAGTGGCAAAAAAGCAGAGCGTCTGCTGGAAGAAGCCGGGATGACTACCAATAAAAACATGGTTCCCTTTGATCAACGCAGCCCACTTGTTACAAGTGGAATTCGTATTGGAACTGCTGCCTTAACCACCCGTGGTTTTAAGGAGAATGAGATGAAGTTAATAGCAGGATACATCAACGATGTCATTGCTGACCCCGACAATGAGGGTGTCAACCAATCAGTCCGCTCCAAGGTACGAGAACTCGTCAAAGATTTCCCACACTATCAGGATGTAGAGTAAGTATTATGAATTGCCCCCAATGTCAACAGGATGATACTCGAGTTATTGATTCTCGTCATACCCAGGATGGTCGAGCAATTCGACGCCGTAGGGAGTGTGGTAGCTGTTCCTATCGATTTACGACCTATGAGTATGTCGAGACCCAACCACTGCTGGTCATTAAGAGCAATCAACGTCGTGAGCCTTTTGACAGGGAAAAGATTCTTAAAAGTATTGCCATTGCCTGTAGTAAACGTCCTGTGAATAGTGCCCAGATGAGTCAGACAGTCGATCTGGTAATTCAGGATGTAAATACTTTCGGATCTTCTGAAGTGCATGCCAAGGATGTTGGTGAACTGGTGATGAAGCATCTCAAAGATCTTGATGAAATTGCCTATGTCCGCTTCGCCAGTGTGTATCGGAAATTCGAGGATGTTAAAGAGTTCAGAGCGGAACTGGACGACATCTAGAACCATGAAAACGATCTGATTCAGAAATGTATCGACATGATCGAAATTAAAAATCTTCATAAATCATTTGGTGATCTTACCGTTTTTGACGGTGCAAGTATAAAAGTTGATGATGGCCAGAGCCTCGTCGTCATGGGCAAAAGTGGCCAGGGCAAAAGCGTTCTTCTTAAACTAATTACCCGCCTTCTTTATCCTGATGCTGGAAATATTTATATTGATGGGGAAGATCTGGGTAGTCTTAATTCAAAACAGTTGGTTAAATGTCGCTTGAAATTTGGTATGCTGTTCCAGTCAGCTGCTTTATTTGATAGTTTAAATATCTGTGACAATGTTGGTATTGGGTTAAAAGCCAAAAACCGATACTCAGATTCAGAGATTCAGTCCAAAGTCCAGGAAAGCCTTGAACGTGTTAGTCTGGAAGATGTCGGTCAGAAATTCCCAGCACAATTGAGCGGGGGTATGCGCAAACGTGTCGGTTTGGCTCGTGTAATAGCCATGGAACCAAAATATATTTTATATGACGAACCTACAACTGGTCTGGACCCAGTCACCAGTGCGCAGATTGCATTGTTGATTAAAGAAATGCAGCATGATCTAAGTGTGACCAGTATTATTGTGACACACGACATACCCACTGGCTTTTTTCTGGCAGATAAAATTGTTTTACTGGATCAGGGGAACTTTTCCTTTGTTGGTAGCGTCGAAGAAATGAGAAAGTCTGAATTAAAATCTGTGCAGGATTTTATCAGTGGCTATAAAGAAGAAACAGATATAAACTTTAGGTAATAATTTGAATCTACACCGCTTGTATTGCCCCATTTCCAAAACTGCGCTCGAGCCAGTCAGCGATACCCTTTTAAATGCTATTAATAGTTGGGTTGAAAGTGGACAGGTTTTTAAGGGGAATGGTGAGCTTCTACAAGGGAAATTAGCAGATTTGCTGGTCAACAAAAATCAGGACATTGCCTATGTCATTCTTCAGGGTATCCCACAGCTTATTCCAGGGTTATCCATATCACTTGAGGGCTTAAACACAGGGAAATCCGTTGATTAGCGTAAGGTGTAAACCTATATTCGCCCGCTTTAATAGAGGAGAACTTTAAGAGAGAAAATGTTACTGGGATTTTTTAATGAGAATCCGCCGAAAACAAAATACGAACCTGGCGTTCATCTTTTTTAAAGTTGATACCGAATGTTATTAGTAATATTCGGTTTTTTTATGAATGAGGAGTTAGTTACAATGAAAATGAATAAAATTATTAATCTCACCATCGGAAGTTTGATGCTTTTATCTGTCGCATTCTCACAGAGTGCCTTATTTCTGCTGATTGCACCCGGTGCACGGGCTGGTGGTATGGGTGAAGCACAAGTTGCTCTTGCAGATGACTCCTACGCAACCTATTGGAATCCAGCAGGACTAGGATTCCAAAGTGGTTATGAAGTTTCAGGAATGCACGTAAATTGGCTTCCCGGGCTTGTAGATGACATGTACTATGACTTTCTGGCCGGTCGCGCACCAGTGGAAGGTCTCGGCGTTTTTGGAGGACATATCATCTACCTGAATGCTGGTGAACAGCAGTATACTGATGCAAACGGAACCTCACTTGGAACCTTCCTGACCTACTTTTCTTCTGGCGCAATAAGTTATGCCACCATGATTTCTGAGAATTCAAGTGTTGGCTTTAACTTTAAAATATTATATCAGCATCTAACTGATAAAAAGGTTGGTACTGAAGATACGAAGGGAACAGCAACTAATTTTGGTTTTGATGTTGGGTATCTGAGTAAAGGCTATTTGGGGGGCAAACTGGATATTGGTGCTATGGTGGCAAACTTGGGTCCCAAAGTCATTTTCAATGATGAAGAGCAAGCCGATCCTTTACCGACGAATTTGAAACTTGGCTTCAATATGCGTGTATATGAATCAAAATTTAATCGACTAAATGTTGTATATGATGTAAATAAATTGCTGGTGGGAGAGTATGCCTCCATGGATTGGGATGGTGATCTTATAATTGGTGGTTATAATGATGATGGCTCTGAGAATCAATCAGGTAATTTCAATAAGGATGGGCAGAATGAGCTTGCCCACACTGATTCATGGTGGAAAGGTCTTTTTACCTCATTCCTGGATGATTGGTATCTTGGTGGTGACCGTGATTTAGATAGTGATAGAATTATTGGTGGCTACGGTGCTGATACTTCAGCTACTGCTGGAGGACTCTATAATTCAAAGGGAGTACTCGAAGTAGGCAATAGCGATGATAGAAGTGCATCTGATGAATTTAAATCGCTTATCCATAGTGTTGGTCTCGAATACTGGTACAATGAGATGTTTGCTATCCGTGGTGGTTACTACTACGATTCTGAAGGCAAGATTACCACACCAACGGTAGGGGCTGGTTTGCGTTATGGAAACTACGGTTTTGATTTCGGATATACTGTGGCAGAGGAAACACACCCTCTGAACAACACCATGCGATTCTCGCTGATGTTAAAATTTTAAGGTTGATCGGATTAATCTGATCGTCGATCTTTAATTTTTACCCTCAATAACTAGCGGGGATAATATCAATCAATTCATAGTAAGAATATTGCTGACTATTCTGTCAGTCCTCACCCTTTCAGGTCAAGAGTTAAAGGTCGCTGTTCTGCGAGTCGCTTTTCAACCAGACTCCTCACCGGCAACAACTGGAGATGGCAGTTTTGTCCTGGAGGATACGGTTGATCTCGATTGTAGTGATTGGTCTCTTGATCCACCTCCTCATGGTCGGTCCTATTTTCAGGATCACCTCACAGCAATGGACAACTACTGGCAACGGGTGAGTAGCGGTGCAGTTCATGTGAATTTTGCTGATTCAGATGTATTTCCTCTAAACGATGATGATGTCTATCAATTGCCTCATGACATGCTCTATTATCATCCCTATTTACAAGAATATGATGAAACCGAGAAACTTTTTGAGTTGAGTGAAGATGTTATCGTGCTTGCAGATCCTGACATCAATTTTGATGAATATACCACTATCATTATTGCACATGCCGGCATGGGTGGGGATTTCGCATTTGCCCTTGATCCCACACCAGGAAACATTCCGTCAGCATATCTTTCCCAAACGGATTTTGCAGAATATCGAAATCTTGTAACTGATGAAGGGAATCTTACTGATCTAATTATTATCCCGGAATCACAAAACTTTCTTCAGTATAAAGAAACTCGTAGCCTCTTTGAGGATGCGGAGGATCCCTGTTTTTATCAGGTAGGACTAAATGGGACACTGGCGCTTATGCTGGGCTTTCATCTTGATCTACCACCACTCTATAATACCGAGACAGGTGTGTCCCTTGTGGGTGGTTTTGCCCTCATGGACCAGGGTTCAAATAATTTTCACGGCGTTGTCCCGGCCTATCCAGATCCTTATACACGCATTGAAAAGGGCTGGGTAACAGCCAACGAGATGCACATAGGGGATTCGGTCTCGATTCATGTCGATGATCCTCCTGTTAAAATTTCAATCAGTGTCACTGAATATTATCTCATAGAGAATCGCCAGAGAAATATACTGCATCCTAGCAGCATGCCCCTTTGGATCGATGAGGCGGGGTTTGATACGGTATCTGTAGTTTTAAGCACCGCTGGAGTTGTTCTTAATGTTGACGAGCAGCATGCTGGGTTACCAGGTAATGGACTCAATATCTGGCACATCGATGAGAATGCAAGATTCACAGCAGACAATCCAAATGGGGGACCAATACAGCTGGTGGATTTCGTCGAAGCTGATGGTGCCCAGGATATGGGACATGACACGCAGTTGCTTTTTGCTGGCTATCTGGAAACTGGGTGGTGGTTTGATCCTTGGTTTGCTGGTAATGAAGGCTGGTTTCATATCAACCGTTACGAAGATGTGATCGGAGATAGTCTTCTCAGCTTCAATTCAGCGACTTTCCCAGCAACCACTTCCAATTCAGGAGCTCCCAGTCACCTTAATATTGAGAATATTTCTAAAAATGGTACAACTATGAGCTTTACAGTCTCATCGGATAGATTGGCTGATACGGATTTTATCTCAAGCTATATTGGGTGGGGTGCAGCCTCAAACTCACTCTGGGCCTTCAATACCGACTCATCTCAGATCATTGAGACGGTCTTTGCTGAAGGGCGTCTATCCCATACTCCAAATCTCATTGTGACGCCAGCTGATATCCTTCACACAAGCAGTGACAGTACTTTTCAATTCAGGTATCCATGGGTATTTCCAAATATGGATATTGGATCCAGATTTATTGATATTGAGAGTGGTGTCTTCCATTCTCACCCGACCAAAAGCAACCCTTTTGAGATAATTGGCGGAAATAATCCACTACTAACCCTTTCATATTTTTCTGAGGACAATGGGTCCTACTATCTCGTGAAATGGTTCGAACAGCAGGGACAATTCATAAGTGAACAACTTCCTGGACCACCTGTAGCCAGATTTCAGACAACTTCGGGCATTCAGCCCTTCTACTCAAGTATTACTGGGGACCCAACTCCTGTTGGGGTTACACCATACCGTGATCCTGCTGGCGTCTTTACAGGCTTACCTGAAGAAGTGGATGTAATCTCATGGTCCAATGGTGAAAATGCTTTAATGATATCTCATCTTCCTTCTGATGAAGTTGACTACATCAGCAGTGATAAACCACTGCACATTATTCCTTTCGATGCAGATTTGGATGGATATTATGAGATCGCTCTACTTTATGAAAATTCAATTAAGATTATCAATCAAACCGGGATTGCATATAATGGTAATCCTTTCCACGTTGAACCCTATGTTGGCAATCCAATTGTTGGTTCAACCATAGATGGTCAGCCCAGTATCTTTTTACGGCACACCAATGGGTATTCTATATTCGACTATAACGGAGGTTTGTTGGATAGAGGTGTCTTGCCAGAAGTATCCACCAGTATTGATAACTACCTCAGCGCTTCAAATGGCCTGAGTCTGATTCTCAGTGGCCAGGAGCTGCTTTACTTTGAATATGATCAAACAACTGAGACCATGGCCTTCTGGTCCGATCCACAGGGTAATAGAGCAGGTGATCGAGTCGTATTGACACCCGTTGTTACCCCTGTGCCACTGCCCGCAATCCAATCCAAATCTGTTTATAATTATCCGAATCCCATAAAGGGCAGCACTACCACCATCCGTGCCTGGCTCGGGGACGTGGAGACCTGGAGCATTGAGATATTCTCCATGAATGGGGCACAAGTTGCCCATATTGAACAGGATGTACTTCAACCGAATAGCTTTAATGAATGGCTCTGGGATGCCTCAGACGTGTCTAATGGTGTTTACCTCGCACAAATTGTTGCCGGCAGTTCATCAGAGATAATCAAGATCGCCGTTATTCGATGAACACCCTGAAAACCATAATATTTCTAATCAGCACCGGAAGTGTTCTCATAGCCCAGGGATTCAACCATCCTGAATTGGAATGGAAGACCATTGAGGGTAAACACTTCATCGTTCACTATCATCAGGGGACTGAGTGGACGGCCAATGAGGCTTTGTTTGTGGCAGATGACATTTATGACGATATTACCTCCCTCTACCAATATGCACCTGAGGAGAAAACACAACTCATTATCAGGGATACCGATGATTATGCCAACGGCGGAGCCTATTATTTCGACAACAAGATTGAAATATGGGCCATGCCCTTAGATTATAATTTGAGAGGTTCGCACTATTGGCTTAGAGATGTGATTACCCACGAATTCACTCATATAATAAGTCTCCGCGCCTCAAGAAAGATGCATGGGAACGTTCCGGCAGCTTATTTGCAGGTTATCTCTTATGAACCTGAACGTCGTGAAGACGTTCTATATGGCTATCCCAATGGTATCGCTTCATATCCGATTCCCTCGGTTTCAGTTCCCATGTGGTGGGCTGAAGGTATTGCCCAATTCCAAAGTGATACCTCTCGATGGGATTGGTGGGATAGTATTCGTGATATGATTCTCCGCGATAGAATCAAATACGATAACGTGTTGACACTCAATGAGATGGATGCATTTGGTAAAGTTGGAATTGGTAATGAAAGCGTCTATGATCATGGATTCGGACTGGTCAATTATATCGGTCATGAATATGGTCAGGATATCATTCAGCGTATTACTGATCGAATCAGCGGACCATTGAATTATGGTTTTTATAAAGCTCTGGAGGCAGAGACGGGATTGCCGGCAAACCGCTTATGGTCCAACTGGGTAACCTCTCTCGCTGATAGACATACTCTTTCATATCAAGAAGGTGAACCCATCAGCCCCATTCACTTTGTGCAACGTGAGGGAGACGCGAATCACTATCCAAGATTCAATTCAACTGGCGACAAGATGGCTTATATCTCCAGTGCAGGTGAAACCTATCTCTCCAGAACCGCTTTATTTATAAAAGACAGCTCTGATAAAGCAGAAAAATTACTCCCAGGCGTTGAAGGTTTTGACTGGAGTCCTGACGCGGCACATCTTGTGTATGCCCGGAAAGAGTATTATGACGGCGGCACACCGGAAACTCGTACCTTGAATCACAGCAGCCATGGATTAAATGAGTTTGTCTCCACCAATTCAGTTTCTACCTGTGAAAAATGTCAATTGGTCATCAGTGGTTCCCGCTTTTCAGATCTCTTTATCATTCATCCTGATAGTCTTAAGGAGGAGCGCCAGATTACCTTTGGAGAAAGAGTTAAAAACCCGGACTGGTCACCGCAAGGCGATAAAATTGCCTTTGTGAATCTCCGAGATGGTACTAATAACCTCTGTTTTGCATTCCCTGAATATCCTGATAGTATTCAGCAGCTCACCTATTTTGAGCCCGGTACTCAAGTATATGGTCCAAGATGGTCACCTCGTGGTGACCAGGTAATTTTTGACTATACCTCAGGCAGCAATCGTGATATCGCTATCTATGATCTGGCTAATCAGACTGTCCAGCCTCTGCTGACAGCCGTATGGGATGAGCGTAACCCCGTCTTTAAAGACGATTCAACCATCTATTACAGCGATGATAGAACAGGTATCTTTAATATTTACGAACACAACCTACGGGATACCTCAAATTATCGCGTGACCAATGTCATCGGTGGGGCATTTCAGGCAGAATGGCATAATAATGAACTCTATTATTCACTCTACGATAGTCTGGGTTTCAATATTGCTGTACTTGATGAATCTGAATTGATACATGTCGAAACCGGTCCAGTGAGTGCTTCTTTGGACCGAATTATTGAACCAACCTGGTCACGTCATGAGCATGATTTAATTGCAGAAGAATACACGTTTCGTGCGGGTCCCTTATTTTTGCTGCCACGTCTGCAAATTGAAATGGATCAGTCGAAAAATGATATACTCGTTAAACCTGGCTTATACTTTTTCTCCGATGAGATTATTAGCAATTATTCCATGATTGGTGGATTTGGTCTTGCGCCTAATCTGGATATGGATTTGTTTCTTTCAGCTAAGTACAAAGGATTTTTACCCACACTTACGTTTGAATTTTATCAGATGGTTCGTCACACAAATGAAGAATTACTCTATTATAGTGGTGTATATCCAGCAGAGAGTGATCTCACATTTAGTCTCTCACAGGGTGTATTATCAGCTGATATACGAGTTCCACCCATTCACGCTTTAAAGATCGACATTTCAGCTTCCAATTACCGTACTGCCATCGGTTTGCATACGGTGGGACCTGCGAATTTACCAGCTGGTGGAATTAGCTATGATTACTTTAAGGGTTGGGACTGGGGTATCAAATGGGATATGTCTCGCATCAATATCAGACAGGAACGAGGCATCAATCCTTCAGGTTACAAAGCCAGTCTGTCCATCAGAGACAATCATCACAATTTCCTTGATCATTACGGCTATGATGAATCTACTGAGCGCTGGGGGAATATCTTCGGGAACTATCGCTACACGAAATTGAATGCTTCAGCGTTTTATGGATATCTCTTGCCCATGCCTGGTAATATTGTTCTATCCAATACAACTGAGCTTAATCTCATCGATAATAATGCTATCGATGATTTTTTCTGGGAATTTGGTGGGGGAATGCCTGGTTTAAAGGGGTACCCATTCTATTCAATGAAGGGTAGCCGGCGAATTATTTCCACAACAACCATGAGATTTCCTCTATTTAGGGATAACTATAGTAGGGTAGCTCACCTCACAGTCCGGGATCTTTATATAGGATTTCATGGACAATTGGGGGGCGTATGGTCGGCAGATCCTGAATTTGTGACACCCAATGATTTTTCTGCCTGGATGACCCATGAAAAAGATCAGATCTCAATAGTTCGAGATGTTGGTGTTGATCTTAGATTGTCTCTCAATTCATATTATGCCTTCCCGACTGCATTCGAGTTTGGTGCATATTATGGTCTGGACGATGTGGATTCGGAAACCAGTTCAGGTGATGTGATTCGATATGGTAAGGAATGGCGCTATTATTGGAAGGTTTTGTTTGGTTTTGACTAAGCTTAAGAAAATATTATTTATCTCTCTTGTCGGGTTTCTGATCCTCTCAACAGGGTATACTCAGGAACCACCTCAGTCTCCTGCAAAACTCAAAGTAGATAAGCAGATGCTGAAAAACTTTGTAAAATCAATGCTAATTCCCGGGTGGGGACAGCTGGAGAACGGCAATAAAGTTCGTGGCATTCTCTATGTTACGGCCGAGATAGCAGGCATCTATGGCTACAAGACAAATTATCAGGCCGGAGCAGATAAAGAGTCAGAGTTTAAATTGTTTGGAGATGAGCATTGGGATTACACGACATGGTCGTTTAGCGACAATGGTGAGACTGCTTGCGGCAATCTCAGGACACACGGAATGCAAACCTATATTGACTCAGATAATATTATCAGACCAATAAAAGATCATCATTTCTACGAAAATATCAGCAAATATCCAGAATTCGTTTGTGGTTGGGATGATATTGCTCAAAAAGATGATGAAGACTTAACACCTAATAAGCTTGCCTACATTGAAATGCGCACGCTTTCGAATGAATTGTACCGTAATGCACAGTTGGCTGGAACCCTGATCATGGTCAATCATCTCATCAGTGCTTTTGATGCAGCTCTAGGTACAGATATGACATCATTTGAATCAACTAGTTTCGATGGAAAATTCTATATTAATCCGCTGAATGTCTCAAGAGGCATCACGATGGAGGTTACATTTTGATTAAAAGCTCTACCCGAAAAAGAATTATCATTCCCGCTGTTATTATTATGGGAATATCCTTGCAGCATTGTGCCAGCGGGAAAGAAGACCTGGAAGCTTCAAACATTAGCGATACTTACCAGCGTGGTCTCGAATATTTTGAAAAAGACAACTATATCAAGGCCGAAGAAGTTTTCACCTTCATCATCTATAATGATCCAGGTGGCGCTTATGCTGACGATGCACAGTTTCAACTTGCTGAAACTTATTTCGAGAGAGAAGAGTATCTCCTGGCAATCAGTGAATATGATCGACTTATTCGTCGAATGAAAAATTCAAGCTTTGTAGAGGATGCCTTCTGGAAAAAAACAGAATCCTACTGTGAATTATCTCCTGATTACCGTTTGGAGCGAGATATGACCGATAAAGCCTTAAGATTTCTGTATGATTTTGTAGATATTTATCCAGATAGTAAGTATTCTGAACAGGCTCAAACCCGGATCATGGAAATGCGCGAAAAACTAGCCAGGAAACTGCTGGAAAGTGCCAGACTATATGATACACTACGCGAGTATGAATCGGCGATATATTACTATGACAATGTCATCAGCGACTATGGAGATACTGGTTTATATGCATCTGCCCGACTGGGTAAAGCCGGAGATATGGTTGCTCTCGGCCGCTGGTCTGAAGCCAGAGAATTGATGAACTCCATTGCGCTTAATGGTAAAAATGACCTTACTCCCAAGGAGATACTGAGAATGCGTAGCTTGGGTGAACAAGTGGTCGCAGAAACCGAATCCCCAAAGAAGTGAGTTCAAACTCTTGAAGGTCTGTCTCTTTGGCGGTACGTTCGATCCACCGCACAATGCACATTTTATCATTGCTGAGGCGATTAGAGAATCCCTGGATTTGAATAAAATTGTATTCATTCCAGCCTACAGACCTCCTCATAAGTTTGAGATCAAACCAGTTACACCAGTTGAACACAGAATTGCCATGTTGAAGCTATGCATCGATGATATTTCTCAATTTGAGTATTCTGATATTGAAATCGTGCGTGGAGGTGTGTCCTATACCATCGATACGATCCGTGAGATGAAAAAGGAAAAGAATATTTCCTCCAGTGATTTGCACTTTTTGATTGGTAGCGACAGTCTGGCCAAGTTTAAATCCTGGAAGGACTGGGAGGACATTCTTAACGAAAGTCAGGTCATTGTGGCCCGACGACCCAGATTTGAAAAATCTGATATTGATGCTGATATTATTGACAGAGTTCAGTTCTTAAATTTACCTCGAATGGAAATAAGTAGCACAGAAATAAGAGATCGGTTTCATGCAGACCGTATGACTCGCTTTTATGTTCCAACAGTTGTTTCAGAATACATTCAAAATTTCAAACTTTATGGATCAGAGTAATGGGTAACCTGATTGCTTCAATCGGTATGGGTGGCAATAGTATTGTCATCGCATTCAGTGCTGCTTTGCTCTTTTTTGGAGCGGAATGGCTTGTAAGAGGGGGTAGTCAGTTCGCTAAACAGATGGGAGTTAAGCCACTTATTGTTGGGCTTTCCATCGTGGCGTTTGGTACTTCCATGCCAGAGTTTGTGGTCAGTTTAATCGCCAATGTTTTTGAAAACTCATCCACGATAGCTATTGGTAATATTATTGGAAGCAATGTGACCAACATTGGATTGATTCTGGGGGTCAGTGGCTTGATATTTCCCATTACAATTCATTTCAAGCAAACCTATAAAGGACTCATCTTCTTATTCGGCATCAGTCTACTACTCTACGGACTTTCACTGGATGGATCGGTTTCTCGAATTGATGGATTGATTATGGTCCTCGTTCTAGTTGGTTATATCTTCTATTTATATCGACATCCTGGTGAAATACCCATCGAGGAGACTGAAGGAGAATTTAAAAGTAAGGCCAAAAATCTTCAACTGGTTCTTGCTGGAAGTATTGCACTTTCTGTGGGGGCCTGGCTCTTTGTAAAGAGTGCTGTCTGGATTGCCGAGGAATTTGATATTCCAAAGATGGTCATCGGGTTAACCATTGTCGCCGTTGGAACCAGTTTACCGGAACTAGCCACCTCTCTGGTGGCTGCTTTCAGGAAACATGGTGAAATCTCAGTTGGAAATATTATCGGCAGCAATATTTTTAATATCCTCTTTATTATGGGCGGGGTGGGATTTATTAAACCACTTGATGTCCTTGAGAGTCGGACTATTGCCGGCGAGGTAGTAAAATTATTTCCCCATGCTCAATACATCATCATGATGATGTTTGGGCTGGTCCTTATTCCACTTGGACTTCGCCATAAAATCGGTCGTCTTACTGGCACCATTCTAGTTCTCGGTTATTTTGGTTTCTATGTCTACCTTTTCTACGGCCGCTCCTGATAGGAAACTGAGCCCCATGCTTGACAAGCAGAATATACAGAAGATTCAACCATACCAACGTCTCGCTGCATATTATGACCTTCTCATGGACTATATTGACTATGACATCTGGGTAGAAGACATTGAAGCCCTGGTGGCACCATATGAACCTGGCAAAACATGGCTGGATATTTCCTGTGGTACCGGCTCTATGGCCCTCAGACTTGCACATCTCGGTATCGATATGACTGCGGTTGACCTGAGTGAGCATATGATTGATATTGCGCGTGATAAAGCCCTGACAGAAAAGCTCAATATCGATTTCAGTATTGGAAATATGGTCAATTATTCATCAAAAAAAGAATTTGATGTTATCATTAACTTGCATGATGGTCTGAACTATCTACTTGAGACCTCTGATATTGAGCTATTCCTTAAAAATACTTATGCACTTCTTAAACCTGGTGGTATTTTACTTTTCGATGTGGTTACACCTTTATTATGTCAAACTCATTTCCGTGGGTATCGTGAGATATTCAACGATGAACGAGGTGGTTACGAGAGATACACAAATTATGATCCCAATTCCCGACTAGCGGAGTCAGTGTTCACTTTGAAAACGGATAAATCAGATACTGTTGATGTTGAATCGCATATTCAAAAAGCATACGAACAAAAAGATGTGGAAGGGTTCTGTGAATCCTCTGATTTTGAAGGGTGGCAGATTCTAGATGATGAAACTTTGGAGCAGACAACTTCTAAAACGGAGCGCTTTATAGTCATGCTAAGGAAAAGTGCATGATTCGATTCGAAAACGTATTCCTGAGATACGATACTGGCATATCACTACGGGATCTGGATTTTACAATCGATAAGGATGAATTTGTATATCTCTATGGAGATTCAGGAAGTGGCAAGTCCTCCATACTAAAAATGATTTACATGGATCTCTTTCCCAATACTGGAACGGTTGATGTCCTGGGTTCTGATTCCAGCAATATTAAAAGAAGAGACATTGCAAAGATTCGCCAGAGGATAGGTATGGTATTCCAGGATTTCTATCTCTTGTCAGATAGAGATATCTATTCCAATATTGCACTTCCTCTTGAGCTTCAAGGTATCAAGGCTGACGTGGTTCGGAGTAAAGTTACACTAAAAGCAGATCAGCTTGGTATTCGCTCGAGATTATCACATTATCCCCATGAACTATCTGCCGGTGAGCAGCAAAGGGTCGCTCTGGCCCGCGCAATGGTAAATGCTCCAGACATTTTGCTGGCAGATGAACCCATCGCACACCTCGATGAAAAAGCTGCGGCCGAGGTTCTTAAGTATATCTGGGAAATTCATGAGGCTGGAACCAGCGTCATTTTTGCTACTCATAATAAATCCCTCATCAAAAAAGATCCGGCCAGGGTCATGACACTGGTCTCAGGTGAGGTAGTGAAGGACAGGCAATTATGAAATTAAGCTATATCATCAGAGAGGGGATTATTGGCATCAAACGATCCCGTATGCCTTTTATGATATCTGTTTTCTCAGTAACGATTGCACTACTGGTTGTCGGTCTGGGCGTGTTGGCCGTTGACAATAGCTTACAATTTCTCGGTGAATTTCAGGCAGATTATGATCTTGAGATATTTTTGGAAAATGAAGCGACTGCATATCAAAAACATGAATTGGCAGCCATCGTTAAGGATTATCCAGGTATTTTCAGGATGGATTACTTGTCAAAGGAAGATGCAGCGGCCCTCTATAATGCCGAGTTTGGTGAAGATGTGCTTTCCCTACTGGATGATAATCCATTGCCCAGCTCATTTCGTATCACCTTTGAAGAAGATCACCGTTCTGCCGACTATATTTTGTCATTTATTCAGAACATGAATGAATTGGATGGGGTGGATGAAGTCATATTTAAGAAGGATCTTTTCAACCGGGTCCAGGGTATTATGCAACTGGTTTACACCGTGGCAACCATCACCTTATTTCTAATTATTTTATCCACAGTCTTTCTCACCGCAAGCAATCTTCGCTTGATGATACTGGCTAGATACGAATTTATAGAAACAGTGCGACTTCTAGGTGCCAGTGATTTCCTGGTTAAAGCACCTTTCTTTCTCGAAGGTGGAATTCTCGGTTTCCTTGGAGCATCTCTGTCTGTACTCCTGATCATTCTGGCAGAATACGGCATCAAATATTACATCCATCTCGATCTACCTGTAAAGATAATGGATCATCCAGAACTGATTTTGGGTCTTATTCTATTTGGAGTTAGCCTTTCCTCATTAGGCGTTTTAAAAGCGGTCAGAAAAATGCTCCGCTTCGTTGCCTAAATTCACCGATTCTTGATTAATAAGCAAATCCTTCCAAGCCTTATATACCAACTCTTTACACATTTAAAATGTTGTATTAATTAGGACCGAAAATTATTATGTTCGGTTATGAATCGAATGACTAGACAAGCGCTTCTGGAACTCAAAGAACGAGAAGAAAAAGTCCTTAAATGGCTGGTAAGGGATTATGCCGTAAACGGCCACCCAGTAGGCTCTTCACGTCTGGTCGCCATGGATTATTTTAAAGTGGGTTCAGCAACACTTCGTCATGTTTTGAGTGATCTTGAAGTAGGGGGCTATTTATTACAGCCTCATACATCTGCTGGACGTATTCCTACTGATAAGGGCTACCGATACTTTGTAGATAGGCTTATGGAGCCTGGCCAGCCAGAACAGCATGTCACCAAAGATTATGAATCTGGCCTGGATAATCTCAGTAGAGATCTTGATAGATTGATCAAGAATACCGCTCAGTTCTTGGGAGATATGTCCCACGCACTCGTACTGATGTCACGTCCTCAGGAACGGGCAACTCGGATTAGATCAATTGCCCTGCATGAGCTGGACAAAGATTCAGTTCTGCTTATTGTGCATATGTCGCTTGAGCAGGTCAAAACGGTTGCCTTCGAATTGGAAAGTAAGCTCTCCCGGATCATGATGCAGGAAGCTGAAAATATTCTGAATGATTTATTCGCTGGTCGCGAGATTGATGAAGTTCAACTACAGGTTGAACAGGGAGCCGATGAGTCAGTGCGTAAAAATCCCATCATTGATCAGATTTTAAAGAGTTTTAATACCGTGCTGGATTCCAATACCAACCATGATTATAGGACTTACGGTACACACCAGCTATTACACTATCCTGAAATTGCAGAACCTGCAAAATTAGAATTTCTATTGGAAGCTATTGAGACTGATACTCTCCAGAGATACTTACCTGCTCCATTATACAACGGGAAACCTAGCGTCTTTATCGGTGGTGAATTAGGACAGACATTCTTTCAGAATATGTCACTTATCTCAATTGCCTATAAGGGTAATAATTGTAGTGGTGAGATTCATATTTTAGGTCCCACACGCATGGAATATGAACGGATCATTGGACTTGCAGAATTTACTGCAGATAAAATTGAAACATTAATTAACACAAAATACACAAAGTGAAATGACTGATAAAACAACAAAGAAGAAGAAGACGAAGCCAAAGAAGGCCGCTCCTAAGCCTAAGCTAAGTACTAAAGAGAAAGCACTCACCAAAAAGATTGACAAACTCGAAGAAACGGTAGATCAACTCACGGATGAACTTGTTGATCAACAACTACGCGTGCAAGCAGCAGAAGAAAAAATGCTACGCGTGGTTGCCGAATACGAGAATGGGAAAAAAAGAGTTGAGAGAGAGAAGGAACGTTCCTTAACCTTTGCCAAGGATCGTGTACTCATGGGACTCTTCCCAATTATTGATAATCTTGAGCGATCTGCCCAATATGAGAAGGATGAGACCGATGCAGAAGCTTCATCCAAAGGAATTACTCTGGTTTTAGATCAGATTCAAAAATATTTGAAAGATACTGACGATGTTGAGGCCTACGATCCTACGGGAGAGACTTTCGATCCTGAACTACATGAGGCGATGGCCATGCAACCATCTGAGGAATATGATTCCGGTATCATCATTCAGGTCTTTGAAAAGGGCTACAAATCGGGCGACCGTGTGCTTAGAGCCGCAAAAGTAGTGGTAAGTCAATAATTATGGCAAAACGCGATTACTATGAAGTGCTTGGTCTATCCAAAGGGGCCAATAAAGCAGATGTAAAAAAATCTTACCGCCAGATTGCGATGAAGTATCATCCTGACAAAAATCCCGGCGATAAAGAAGCTGAAGCAAAATTTAAAGAAGCGGCTGAAGCATACTCAGTCTTAAATGACGAGCAGAAAAAAGCTCACTACGATCAATTCGGTCATGCTCCTGAAGGAGGAATGGGCGGTAGTCCGTTTGACGGTTTTGGTGGGGGTGGTTTTGGTGTTGATCTGTCCGATGCGCTACGAATCTTTATGGATGGATTCGGCGGTGGCGGAGGGGGTGGCTTTGGAGATATATTTGGTGGTGGAGGTGGATCTCGCTCCCGGGGACGTGCCAGAGGTTCAGATCTTAAAATAAAATTGCCACTTACACTTGAAGAAATTGCTGCTGGTGTTACCAAGAAGATGAAAGTCAAACGATTTGAATCTTGCAACGATTGTGATGGCTCCGGTGCTCGGGATAAAGCCAGTAAAACAACTTGCTCAGTCTGTCATGGACGAGGAGAAGTTCAACAGGTTTCCCGATCAATGTTTGGTCAATTTGTAAATATTCAACCTTGTTCAAATTGTGATGGTACTGGTGAGATCATCGCTCACCCATGTAAGACCTGTAATGGTGATGGAAGAGCACGGAAAGAATCGGTTGTATCGGCCAAAATTCCAGCTGGTGTTCATGCAGGCAATTACATGACCCTCAAAGGTGAAGGCAATTCAGCCAGACGCGGTGGACAGCACGGCGACTTGATTGTTCTAATTGATGAAAAAGAACATGACTTATTCATTCGAGATGAGGACAATATCTATCTTGAACTGGGTATTAATATTGCCCAAGCTGTTACAGGCACAGAATTGGAAATCCCAACGCTGACGGGCAAAGTCAATTTGAAGATCCCTGCTGGTTCTCAGTCAGGGAAACTCCTGAGATTAAGGGGCAAGGGTATTCCACGTATTAATAGCCATATGGTTGGTGATCAAATGGTAAAGATTCAGATCGAAACACCTGTCAAGCCCAGCAAAGAAGAGAAAGCGCTGTATAAACAGCTCGCTGACTATTACAGTGGACAAAAAAGCAAGGGCAACAAGAGTAGTATCTTTAGAAAAATAAAATCCTTACTATGATGAGGCAGGAAACTTGCTAAATTTTACCCGCCAGGAACGAATCGTAATTTACTTTTTAGTTGTCACACTGGGAGTAGGCGCGGTTCTAAGGCTGGTTAGAAATCAGCATCTTGAAAATCAGTTAGCTCCGAATCGCTTTTACGAAGAAGAGCAGCAATTCAAAAAGATTGCAGAGCAGATTAATTCTGACTCGATCCAGTTTGTTGACAAAGCCATTTCAACTCCTGACTCTACGATAATTGATATGTCGTCAGAAGTGAGCGTAGGTGGAGTCAAACTTGTTAATTTGAATACGGCTGGAATAAGTGAACTTGCTGAACTGCCAGGTATTGGCCCAGCCAAAGCAAAAAGAATTAAAGCTTATACGGATCAAAATGGTCCATTTAAGAATAAATCTGATATTATCCTCGTTAAGGGGATCGGAGAAAAAATATATACCCGTCTTGAGGGTTTAGTTACGACAGAGTAGTCGAGGAGGACTCGTGATTAAAGATGTTTTCGCTAACCACAGAACCAATTCAATAATAATTATTGTTCTGATCGCACTGTTTATCAGTGTGATATATCTTCCTAAGACTATCTGGGATTATGAAGCCGAACTCCGTGATGCGGCTAGATTTCGGATGAATGCTGTAAGTCTTGCTGAAAAACTGCATTATCAATTGGTTAAAGAGTATACGACAGATCCTGATCAACTTTTACTCGTAGTTAACAGTGTCAAAGACAGCCTGCTTGCGGCAACCATGGATACCAATTATAGCTATTATGGTATCCAGAGAATACCCCTGGCTCCCAAATCCATTTCAGTCAACTATTCTGATGAATACAAAAAATTATACACTGAGTTGCATCTTGAGCTATTCAAAACCCTCGAGCCCAACCACAATATGGATCCAAATTCTATTAACCTCGTTCTTGATAGTATTAAAACTCTCTTTGATGCAGGTAACTACGTTGGTGACCAAAGTATGGAAATTGATAGTGTAAATTTGAACTTCACTGTTTCTGACAAGTTCGATATTTTATATCAGAATATTAAGACTTCTATGTTCAATGCACTTACCACGAGTTACACAAAATATCCATCCTTCTCTAATCCTCTGGTTGATGCAGTCATGGATAGCATCGCGAAAAATCCAGAACTTTCAGGTCGTACTGAGTTTCGCGGTATCTATGATGGCGATGTAAGGGTTGATTTCATCATTCCTGCTACTTTCGAGGAAACTATGGCGAAAACTCTGGAAACATTAAAGAAACCATTTGTATTTGATTCATATGATTCAGCTACATATGGTGACACACTTTATGATATGGCACTGGCAGAGTTCCTTTTAGTAAACGATACTCTGGAAACCATGCCTGACTATATGGCCCTGATGTATTCTGACACAAGTGGTATTGAAATTGAGATCCCCGTTGAAGTCAAAGTAGGGGATATGGAAGCCGCCCTTGCAAAACGCAGGAACAACTTATACAAACGCTTAACCGGGTATTCTGAACCAAGTCCTTACATTGCTGAGCAGGTCATAGCTGTCGCCCTGGATTCTATGGACAGCCCCAATGCTGGATTGGACTCAATCCATTTGGATATAGACTTAACAGAGGCTGTATTTAACATTAACGTTCACACTAATGTTTCAGAATATTTTCATAAAGTGAGTCTGGAACAAGCCTACTATAAATCTGTTGTGAATATGAGTGATCTGGACTGGGAAAAAGCTGCGGTTGAAGTGGTGGAGTATGTGGCTGCAAGACTTATTAAAAAATATGATTTTCTGAAATGGCAAGTCGTTGAAGTCGAGACTGATACATTTAATGTGAATGTTTACGACGAATTCTTGCGTAAGTACGATGATATGAATTTAAAACTGGCCGAGAAACTCACTGGTGAATTCATTAATGTACACACGCAGGCCGGTGAGATTGTCGGAATTGCAGAGCATATGGCAGGTGTCGATACACTTGACTGGCATGGTGAACAGGTAATAGAATTCGCCGCTGATACATTGCTGGTAGATGTCTTCCCAAGCTACCTATCTGAATATGATACCACATTCACCATAGCCCGTGATACTGTCGTGCAAATTGATGATAGTACCTTTAATGGTGTCTGGTATAGAAACAAGGTTGGCGTGTCCCAGGATTTCTCCCTCGATTCATTGCCCTTCCTGACCCCATTGGCTAATTCCGACTATCGTTATGATTTCAATGGTACCGATAGCGTACTGTCAATGAATATCCTGGAAAAAAGTGATACTGCCTACGTAGAGAAAGTCTTTTTCGGCATAGATAAATTCATCCTTGTTTTTGCTGGAGATAGCCTGCTCGAAAATTTATTCCAGATTGTTGACAGTTATGCTGAGTTTGACTCTATTCAGATTGATAGTCTCAGTATTGTCTCTGATGAATTTGTTGCCGGAGACAATGAAAAGGATCTCTTCATGGGGAAAGATTCCTTTGGTGGCTGGGTTGATACGACAATCAATAAAAAATACATCAAGAAGCAACTATTCTCTCACTATCTGTTTGATTCTGCGCTGACACAATGTACAGTAACAGAATTACCATATCGCATTACTGTGAGAAATAATGTGAATCTGAGCATTGAGTCCCCAATAGCACATCCAATTGAAACCAGACGATATGTTTTCTTTACCCAGATTGATTCAACCCACGGTAGTCTGGTTGACGGTGAGGAGAGCTGGGCCAAGTAATAGGCTAACACATTATGCTGGCAATTCACATATCTCGAAGTACTATTAAATTTGCTCAACTGGTGAATTTTAAAGGCACACCATTTATCGAGAGTCTTGGTAAAGTTAGTTTGAGTGAGGAATTTCAGAACCCAGACATGACGAATACTCACGTCATCATGGCTTTGGCTGAGAAAATCTCTTCCATTCGAAATTCTACCGATTTTCCAGATACAACTACCCATCTTGTCATCGATAGCGACTGGTTTCCACTTGGAATTCATCCCGTAGATGGGGCTTTGACCGGGAATGATCTAAATAAATATCTCAATTGGTATATGAAAGAGATGCTGGAAGGATCAGTTTCTCAATATTCTATGGTTCACCAGGAACTTAATCGATCTTCAGCCAAGGCGACTCAATATCTCTCTATGGCCATCCCTCAATCTTTTGACTCATGGGTAGAACGGATTTTCGGACCTTCCGAATTAGAATTAAAGAAGGTCATTACCGAGATGGAAGCCGTTGGCAATATCCTAACCGCCACCAAGCTCCTTGATTTTGAAGGTGGAATTCAAGTCGTCTTGGAAAATCGTGAAAATACGATTAACTGTCAAATGTACCAAAACCAGGAATTTTCAGGACTTTTTCATGGGTCACTGAATTGGGATTACAAAATTACACTAGATCATGTCCGGGGGGATGCCAGCCTTATTCAACTTGTGAAGGAAGCCATCGAGAGAGCGATTAAAGGCAAACGCGATCCTGATAATGTAATTACGAATTTATTCTACTTCTCTTCCACTGGTGATCCATCTCTGCTGAGCAACCTGGAAAATTATGAAGTGAGTTGCCAACCGCTTAAGCTTGGTAATCATTTTAATTTTAAAGATCCGGATACTGAGAATGTTGATGAATATGCAGCTGTCCTCGGTGCTCTGAATGTAGAAATACAGGAGCGCTTCAGTGAAAATTGATCTTAGAAAAGACCGAGGAATTCTTGAACCCAGGAAGTTTCTGGCTGATGAATCCTCAACCCCTGAGCTATCTGAAGATGAACTTATTGCTGAAACCATGCGTAGACGCCGTACAGCGCACAAACCGGATACTCATGATGAAGAGAACATCGAGAGCGAAACAACTGAACCGCAGGCCAAATCAAAGGCCGGGAAAAAGAAAAAAGACAGCAAAAGAAATCCCCTGCGTGAATTTATTCTCTTGATCCTGATGGTTTCAATAACTGCATATTATCTACATGATAAAGGGATATTATTTTCTACCATCGATATGGCCGAGGAATATGTATACGACCTCTTAGGCATAGATCCCGTTCTCCCAATAGAGGATGACACAGAGCTTGACCAGTATGATGAGTATTTTTCTGGAGATTCTTTGGTCATCGATGATGTGACTTCAGAAGAAGTGCTGCCAGATGAAGTCTTTAATGAACTCATGCCAATGACTGAGGACATCGCAGCTCTGGCAGATTCAATTGCCAGTGCCAAACCAGAATCTTTGCATGTCCAATTACCTGGTGGAAGAGACACGGTTATTGTATATCAGGAGTTCACACAGGTTTCCGAAGAAGTCGTTAATCTTACAGATGATGATATTTCCATCATAAACAATCGCTCTCTGTTACTCATGGTTACAGAAATGGTTAGTAATTTCCCGATTGAATATGGCTCTGGGCATCTATTTCTAAAGAGAGATGCTCTCTCAATGACTGCCCCTCGGGGTGGTGAATGGGTCGCAGAAATGAAATCCACTCTGGATAAATTCGTGCTGGGCTCCTACAATGAGGACTATAGCTCGGGTACAGCAAATATTTCCAGCAAATTTGAGATTATCATGAATGCTGAAAAAGATTTTCAAGGTCAATCCTTTGATGCCATGCGGCTGTTAGATATTCTGGCAAACCCATTTACCGAATATTTAGAGGAAATTGTCATTGATCCTGTTCGTCAGACGGACGATAATCCTGTTCAGATTGTATTCTCAGGTTCTGCTCAGGAAATTCAGTATATCCTTTCATCATGGTCTGAATCACGGAGCAATTACCTCATCGGATCAATTGATATTGATTTTCAAAGTGAAACTCTCGTTCTCACATTCAGCGTCACCTTTTTTAATTACTCACCATGACCCGCATTATAGCCGGGGAGTGGAGGGGACATCCGCTACCCAAGCTTAAGTCAGGGTCGGTTAGACCGACGACGGATCGCGCTCGTACCATATTATTTGACACCTTGCGGGATGTAATGGACTTGAATGTATTGGATCTATACAGTGGCACTGGTGCTTTAGGGTTCGAAGCACTGAGTCGTGGGGCTGCTACCCTGGTATCAATCGACAGAGATAGTAAATATATCAATGAACAGAAACTCTGGATGAGGGATCGCCAAAAATATTTCAAGGCATATGTTGGAGATGTTCAGGGAGTACTCAGAAAATTGAATCAAAAATTTGATCTGATCCTCGCAGACCCGCCGTATGCAGAGAAACTTTCTTCAACAATAATGCATCTAATTGAGGCACATAGTGCTGAGAATGCTTATTTTGTCTATGAATCTGCCAGAAGAGATGAAATCACTCTTGACTCAGATAAATTCAAATTGCTAAAAGAAAAAGTGGTTGCAGAAACAAGAATTCAAATATATAAGGCGCACTGAAATGAAAAAGCGATTAGCCATATACCCAGGTACTTTTGATCCAATCACTCTGGGTCATCTCGACATTATTGAAAGAGCCGTTTCTGTTTTCGATGAAGTCGTGGTAGCAGTTGGAAGGAATATAGGTAAAAAACCTTTATTCACTGTTGAAGAACGTATGGAAATGATCGAAAGGACGACTGCCCACCTTGAAAATGTCAAAGTAACCTATTTTGATGGTCTCATCGTTGATTATGCCCGCAAATTGAAAGCGGTTGCCATGATCAGAGGCTTGAGAGCTATGTCAGACTTTGAATTTGAGTTTCAGATGGCCCTCGTGAATAGAACTTTGTATCCTGATCTGGTTCAAGTATTTCTGATGCCCCATGAAGCCTACACGCATTTGAATTCAACCATTGTCAGAGAAGTATCAAGTTTTGGTGGTGATATCAGTTCTTTTGTCACACCATACGTCGCTGAAGTTCTTCATGAAAAGTTCCACATAAATACTTAAGATTAAGGTTTAAGATAATGCCCACATATGAATATGAATGCCTGAGTTGTGGTAATCATTTCGATGCTTTCCAGAAAATGTCTGATTCTCATTTGGAGAAGTGTGTCCATTGCAAAGGAAGTGTCAGGAGAATCATTAGTGGTGGTAGTGGACTTATTTTTAAAGGGTCTGGATTTTACATCACCGACTATGCCAAAGGAAAAGCAGAGAAAACTGAAACCGTAAAATCCAAAAAGAAATCTGCTACTTCAACATCATCTGAATCCAAAGCTACCAAAGCCTCCAGCACCAAGGATAAATAGCTCGAGCCTGATTAGCAGTCTGCTGGTAAAAGCCTTCCCCGTACATCAACTTTTAAAAAACTTAGCCTAAATCTCAAAATTGTCAGGAACTGTCACGTTCTTCGGGATAATGATGATACCATCCTTTATTGTGATTATGTCACTGCTGAACTCTTTGAGGTTATCCTTGTTAGTCAATTTAACATTCTTACCTATGCGTACATTCTTATCTGCGATGACATTGGATAGAATAGAATTTTCACCGACTCCCATTGGAATGATAGACTGTGATTCGTCATTGTCATATAGATCAGCCCCCATGAAGTAGGTTCGATCAAGTTTAACACCATCTCCAATTATACTTCGAATACCGATAATTGAATCCTTGAGCTGAGCATTACCAACCTTGCAGCCTTCAGAAATGATTGAGTGGTCAATTTTAGCTCCACGAATCTCACTGCCAGGTAAGAACCTTTGTCGTGTATAGACTGGATTCTCTTCGTTGTAAAAAGTAAAATTTGGATTCTCTTTTGTCAGCGCAATGCTCGACTCAAAGAATGTTCGAATTGTCCCAATATCTTCCCAATAACCCTTAAATCTGAAGGCAGTAGTTTTGAGGGTATTAATGGCGTGGGGGATGATATTTTTACCGAAATCATCGCCTTGAATTTTTAATACTTCAGTAAGTACTTCTTTATTGAAAATATATATACCCATGGAAGCCAATACTTTTTTCTCGCCATCCATGATATCCGCTAATTCCTCAATGAGTTCATCAGACTGTGGTTTTTCAACAAATCTGGTAATCTCGTCATCACTATTGGCTTTTAAAATGCCCAGTTCAGGAGCAGTAGAGCAAGGCATGGGTCTAACACCTACGGATACATCAGCTCCAGTAGCAAGATGATGATCAAAAAACTCGGAATAATCCATTTTATAGAGATGATCACCAGCTAAAATGATATAATGAGTGGCATTCATCTGCTCGAATCTATCCCAATAAGATCTCACAGCATCAGCTGTGCCCTGGAACCAATCTTTGTTCTTAGCTGTTTGCTGGGCAGCCAATATTTCAATGTCACCACCAGAATAGATATCAAATTTGTAGGTACGGGAGATGTGTCGATGTAAGGATGTGGTATTGAATTGAGTCAATACGTGTATGAGGTTAATCCCGGAGTTAATGCAGTTGCTAATAGGGACATCAATCAAGCGATATTTACCCCCAATATGTACCGCTGGTTTTGCTCGATAGGAAGTCAGAGGGGCCAATCTTTCTCCACGCCCACCACCAAGGATAATAGCTCCCAAACGCACTTCAGATATTTTCACTCGAACCTCCAATTAAAAGATTATATAAATGTAAATATTGCTTGGCGGATTGATCCCATGAAAAATCCATTAACATGGCTCTATGCATGAGTGTCATCCAATCTGACTCTGAATGATATACCTTGAGAGCCAGTTCCATTGATTTTCGCAGCTCGTTGATAGCATAAGGCTCAAAGACAAATCCTGTCCCTGAATCTGATGTCCATGCATCAACAGTATCACCGAGACCGCCTGTACTATGGACGATTGGAATAGTACCATATCGTAAACTGTAGAGTTGATTCAATCCACAGGGCTCAAATCTACTGGGCATAAGAAACATATCAGAACCCGCCTCAATCAAATGGGCCAGTGGTTCATTAAATCCATCATCAAATGCAATATGTTGTGGATGACGTTTACTCGCTTTTTGCAGTTGATCAGAAATTTCAGGACTTCCAGATCCAAGAAAAATAAATTTTGCTCCCAACTCAACGAATTCGTCCAGCAGTTCAATAATTAAGGGGAAACCCTTATTCTCAACCAATCGTGAAATGGATCCCAGAAGGGGCGCATCCATATCTGGAGATAGCCCAACTTTTGTCAATAATGCTGCTTTATTTTTTCTTTTTCCCGCAAGATCATCTTTTGAAAAATGAAATGGGGTAAATTGATCATGTTCGGGGGACCAATACTCAGTATCAATCCCATTCACAATCCCATAGAAATTAGACTCTACAGCCTGTATTCTCGTAAGGCTATACTCATCCACATTCACACCTGCCAGGAGCTCCAGAGCGTATCCTGGGCTCACTGTGGTCACAATATCACTATGATCAATCCCTTCCAGAAGAGCACTGTAATTATCCAATTGGGTTTTTGTAAGGAGCGGACCAGTTGATTTGGGTAGTAAACTTATCTCTTGTGTAGAGAAATGACCATGGTATAGAAAATTGTGAATGGTAAAAATGGTTTTAACTTTTAAGTGCATGGCCTTCATCATAAGGGGTAGAAGTCCAGTATGATGATCATTACAATGCAAAATATCTGTAGGGAGTGTTCCTGATGAAATCAGATCCAACACTACCAATTGAAAAAAGAAATATCGTAGATTATTGTCTGCAAACCCTTCACCGTCTGATTCTGTGTAGATACCATCACGTCCAAAAAAGCGATCACATCTAATAAATCCTATTTGAGTAATTTGATCAACGTCAGTGGTTTGATACAGTGAATAGGGGGCGACCTTATCACCTAAAGCAACTTTACCACGAATGGTGGTAGGGTGAATGTCATATTTATTTTGGTCAATTTCTCCGTACAGCGGTGTAAGAACCTGAACCGAGTTTACATAAGGAGCCATTGCCTGGGGCAGACTTCCAGCGACATCAGCCAGACCACCAGCCTTGGAGTAAGGCGCAACTTCAGCTGAAGCGAAGACTATGTTCATCTTAATTATGACTTACTAGGATATTACATATAATGGGCAAATGGTCAGAATATCCACCATGATAATTACTACTACGATACATCCGGTAAGGCCAGCCTTTGTACCTTCCGTCTTTTTCAATGAGATAAGCAGGCATAAAAGTCTGTGTGGATTCGAATGCCCAATCAAAATTCTTTTTGTCCCGCATACCAGCTGAAATGATAATTTGATCCAGTACTGTCCATTTGCCTCGGTACATACAGGTTCCGGCATCAGGGTTTTTATCTAACGACCAGGTTGTATTAACCAGGTCACCTGGATAGGAATGGGGACCTGCTTCATGAGCTCTGAGGATATCATATAATGAGGGATCATCTGGATAATCATTAAAATCACCCATGATTAAAATATCTGCCTGAGGATTCTTTAAAAGAATTTGATCTATGCGAATTCGTAGCGTACTGGCAGCGCTTCGACGGAGCGGATCTGTTTTTTTCTGACCTCCCCAGCGAGAAGGCCAGTGATTAACAAAGACGTAGAGCGTTTTGCTCTCATCGGTATTGTTAAAACTAAATTCAGTCTCAACAATATCTCTGGTTTTCTCATCTCCCGCCAGATAAATGGGGTGGAACTGAATGTTCCTGGCAGTGACCAGGCTGGGATCATAAAGCAAAGCACAGTCAATGCCCCGTTCATCAGGAGATTCCTTGTGAACCATCTTCATTCCACGTTTTATGAAATCTTCATTTAAACGATTCAAAACGAATTTATTTTCAATCTCTGCCAGACCCAATATGGCAAGATCATTGGACCTATCAATATCATGGATAACCCTGGATAGATCCTGGAACTTTTTTGTCAGTCTTTCTTCAGTCCATTGATATTTACCGGAGGGAGTAAAATCGTCATCCCGGATATGAGCTGCATTCGTAGTATCGAATAGATTCTCTATATTCCAGAATGCAGCTTTAAATTGACTTTGAGCAAACAGCCCACTCGACCCTATGATAACGATTAGTGAGAGGAAGAGAAGGCGCACTTTAGGTTCTACATTTCTTTTTCAGCGCGGAGCTCACGACCCTCAACAAATAGACCTGATTCAGCCAGATCTTGTGTCATATAAACGACACCATCTTCATCGTGGGGTTCGGCATATGATGCATGAACAGATTTCAAGCCGCCCAGCCATCCTCGCTTATCAGAAAGATACACGAGATCTCCCTGATTTGCTTTCATCAGAGACATATCATTATTTGAAAAACGCATCATACTTTCATCACTTTCAATCAGTTTCCAATGGACGAGTACGTTTTCACCTTCTTGATCATTTGGCTCACTGCCTTTAAATTGCTTTCGAGCTATCTGAATAGAACTTGCTGTTAATCCTAGCGTGTTCACATCCTGATCATATTTGACAAAGTATGTCACGACCAATGGAACAAAAAGAATGACACCAAAAGCTGCAAAGAGTTGGATTGTCATTCCAGCAATTCCGAACAGCACTATTCCAAACAATAGAATAGCAAGTCCAAGCAATCCATTCATAGTCATTTTGCTATTGGCCATACTTCGAATGTTCGAGATGAGACTAAGTTGGAACTGAGTAGTATAAGCTGCCAGGAGTCCAACGCCCCCACATACTAATGTATTGTAAAGGGCTCGGATGTAAGAATAGGGGTGAGCTTCATTCATTTCAATGCCATGGTCAAAAGGAGCAATTAATATTCCCGGAAATCTCGCCCCAAGTATCATCAAAGCTACACCACCCACAAAGGTGGTAATAACAGCTGATGCCGTAAATCGCTTCCAGAATACTCCAAGGAATATTCCTACGACCAGAGGTGGGGTCAAGGTTGAGTGGAAAAATCCATGAGCTTCGTAAACGGTTGGGAAGTTTTTAAAAGCCAGTACAGCTAAAACGCCCAGTGTGGTGACAGCGATAGATGCATAACGTGCTGCCCTCAGTTCACGTCTATCACTTTCAGCAACTGTTCCTGTAGCCTTCTTAAGAAACTGCCTTATAGGACGATACACATCATTGATATAAATGGCAGCCGTAGCATTAATTAACGTATCGACAGTACTCATTAAGGCAGCCGTCAGAGCAGCCATAATGAATCCGAACATTCCAGGACTGGCAATGATATTTGCAACCACTACAAAAATTTGGTCCGGTGAAACAGAGGGACTTACAACCTCTGGACTGGCGATTGATATTGCCTTGCCAACCCAGCCTGCATTACCAACTACGATGGCTGATATTGGCAGGACGAAGAGAATATTGATTCCAGCAGCTTTGCGACCTTCATTTACATTTTTACAGGCCATAAAGCGCATGATAAGTCCTTGATTCATAAATAAGAACCCAATAGATCCGGCGATGGCATCCTGCCAGAATATTCCCACAAAATTGAAATTGGAGGGTTGATTAAAGTCCGCCATGGGGAGTTTCCACTCCGTAGGCAGAAGATTCCAGAAGATATCAAACCCGCCCAAATAGGTAATGCCAAAGAAGAAGAGTAGTAATCCTGCAAAAAGGAGGATAAAGCCTTGTAAAAGGTCGGTAAAAATAACGGCAGTTTGTCCGCCAAATGTAATATAAATACCCGTAATTATCGCAATGACAATGATGGCGCCCATGAGAGTAATGGGTATGGTCATTCCAAAGAATACAAATGCGCTGGGTAACATGGGAATGACAGCCTTGCCAAGAGTAAGGAAGCCTATACCAATATATCCGATCATGTAGAGCAATAAGAGAATAGTCGCGATAAATCGTGATGATGGACTGAATCTCTTCTCAAAATATTCAGGAATGGATCGTACTTTTGAATAGACGATAATTGGTAGCCAGCCAAACATGAAGAAGGCAATAAAAAACCAGTCATTCAGGTAAGTCATTGAGGAAGAAATTCCGTGCTCAAAACCCTTAGCTGAATATTTTACAAAACTATGACTTCCTACTCCAGTAGCGACAATAGACATGGTAATCAGCCACCAGGAGAATCGACGACCGCCAAAGAAAAAATCTGATGTGTTCTTAGTATATCGTCCGAAATAGCTACCAAAAAGCATAATGGCCATGAAATAGACCACCATAACAATCCAATCAGTGGTAGTTCCGATGCTATGAAAGGTCTGCATTATGCCCTCGCTCCTTTTCCAAATCTTAGAGTTACAACAATAAATACTGCAACCATAGCTAACAGGGTATAGAGTACAGTATAGGGAGAGATGGTTCCTAGGGCAGCCCACGTCATTAATGCGTGCATGGTAAAGTACCAGACAAAACCAAAGATTAAAATCCACATCCACTTTTTATGTTTGGGACGTTTCAGGTCAAACGAACCGGCTTTCATGGTGATGATGATTCCTGCGATGAATAGGATTCCTCCTAGACCATACAGGTAGATGAAAGGAAGCCAGGAATGTGAAAATAGGTTCATATTTACTCCTTTGATATGAGAAAACAAAATAATTTGCTCTGTACTAAATCAAACTGAAATCGGGGCGGCATATTCGTTAATATCGTCATTTTATGGGATCATTCCATTCACAAAATTGAAACCGAATTCTCAATCAGAATGAACTTTCCAACAGTGTCGTGGTGACTATTATATAACGATGAATAGTAGAGCAAAAAAGGTCGCCTTTCATACACTCGGATGTAAGCTCAATTACGCCGAAACATCAACCATTGGTCGGCAATTCACAGCAGCTGGATATGAAAAGATCGACTTTAATCAAGCGGCTGATCTCTATGTTATCAATACCTGTTCAGTAACTGAGAATGCTGACCGCGAGTTTCGTAAGATTGTGAACAAAGCGAAAAGACAGGCGCCTGAATCAAAAGTAGCTGTCATTGGCTGTTATGCGCAGTTGCGCCCAGAAAATATTGTCGCAACATCCAAGGTAGATGTTGTACTGGGGATGAAGGAAAAATTTAATCTTCTTCAGCATCTTGATTTTGATTCCCCCCGAAAAACTCCCCTGATTATTCAAGACACAGCGATTGATGAATTGCATGGTTGCACGCCATCCTATTCTGTTGGCGATAGAACTCGATCATTTTTAAAAATACAGGATGGATGTGATTACCCATGTACCTATTGTACTATCCCATTGGCCAGGGGGAAAAGTCGCAGCATTGATCCTGAGATACTGGTCAATCAGGCTCACGAAATTGCGGCTCAAGGCGTCAAGGAGATTGTTCTCACAGGCGTAAATGTCGGTGACTACCGATTTGGGTCGGATTTAGCGCTTATCGATCTATTGAAAAGGTTGGATGTTGTAGAAGGTATTGACCGCATCAGAATCTCATCTATAGAACCAAACTTACTTACGGATGAGATTATCGACTTTGTCTCAAAATCAAAAAGCATCCTGCCACACTTTCATATTCCGCTACAGGCTGGCTCAGATAAAATACTGAGTCTTATGAAACGGAGATATGGTGTTGAACTGTACAAAGACCGGATTAAAGCCGTGAGATCAGTTATGCCTGATGCGGGCATAGGTGTGGATGTTATCGTTGGATTCCCAGGTGAGGGTGCAGTTGAATTCCAGGAGACCTACGACCTAATAGAATCATTAGATATTTCTTATCTCCATGTTTTTACCTATTCAGAGAGACCAAATACCGATGCTATCAAAATGTCTGGTAAAGTAGGCATGAGGGATCGAAAAGATAGAAACAAGCGCTTGACACAGCTTTCAGAGAAAAAGCGTCAGACCTTTGCTCTGCGACAACTAAATCAGTCAAAGCAGGTCCTGCTTGAGAGTTCTAATGAAGGGATTCTGACTGGAATGACAGAAAATTACCTGAAAGTCCATATTAGCAGTAGTTCAGAAGCATTGTTGAATAGCATTGTAGCTGTTGAGCTCACAGGTTTACAAAACTCAAAAATATTAGCTTCAATATCTACCTGAACTTCTAGGTAAAGAATAAAAAAAAAGAGACAGCAAAGGCTGTCTCTTTTTTTTTGTTAATTGGTGCTGGATTTAAACTGTTTTTGTTGCAGGCTTTATTTGTGACATGATGACTGCAGCTACTAAACAGAGTATTCCACAAATGGTGAAGGCCAATGGGAAGTTACCCATGTCTCCTAGCCAGCCACCCATGATTGGACCAAGTATTCCACCAAAACCATAGGCTAAAAATACCCATCCATAATTCTGTCCGATAAACTTACTACCAAATGTATCAGCTGTGATAGTTGGGAAGAGCGAAAAATTTCCGCCAAAGTTAAAACCAATCAGAGTTGCACCCAGATACAGGAGTGCAGGTGTTCCAGCCATCCATTGGAAAAGAATGACAAAAATACCTTGAGTGGCCATCATAATAACAATGGATTGCTTGCGACCCAGCTTGTCACTAATGGCACCCCAGGCAATTCGTCCCAGACCATTGGCAAGTGAGAAAAACACAGCCATAGCAGTACCAGCAATGGCGCTGGCAGCAACTTTATCGATACCGTTGCCAGTTAAGGCTACCATAGGCCACAATTTCATAAGGCCTATACTCATGAGCCCTGCGCTGGCACCAAAGGCGAAAGTCATGGAGATAAAGTGGAACTGTGGTGTCTTTAACATTTCAGTACTGTTAAAATGATTCTCATCGCCGATGGCTGATCCATCAGAAGCGACGGGTAGGGTGTATCCGGCGGGTAACCAACCTTCTGGTGGAAAAATCATCCAGATGCCTCCAACCAGAATCATGAGCATGAAGATAGCACCCAGAGCGGTGAAGGTTGTACTCAACCCGTAGAGGGCGATGAGTGTGCCCCATGATCCAGCTAATTTGACCCATAGAGTTGCGCCAAAGCCAAATCCTGAAACAGCCATTCCTGTAATCAAGCCCTTTTTATCTGGAAACCAACGCATGCCCACTGCAATTGGTACTACATAAGCGAGACCGATTCCAGCTCCACCTATCATTCCGATAAATATAAGAAGAGCAATAAAATTGGTACCACCGAAGAGACCTGCAAGCAGATATCCAGAACCCAAAACAAATCCACCCGACATGGCAACCTTGCGTGGTCCCAATTTGGGCATAATTCTACCTGCGATGACCATGACAACTGCAAAAAAGAACAAGCCTGTAGCAAAAACAGCCTGTGTCATTGCTTTTGTCCACCCAGCATCGACCAGTGATGGAGTAAAAACTGACCATGCGTAAATTGCCCCCAATGCTAACTGAATGAGAACTGCCCCCAAAACAACAAACCAACGATTTTTAATTTTCATTGTTCCTCCGCTATTATTAAAAATGAATCGACTGGTGATTAAAAAATCTCTAATCGTTCAATTTTATTTGCATGAATAGTGCCAAGCTTGCATCATTTTTGCATATTTATGTCAACATGAAAGATCAACACCAGCAAAGGGTTCACTTCAGCACATTGTGTCCCTTAATGTTTAAAAATAGTTTTAGAAGGGGTTAATCATGGGAATTGTAAAAAAACGTCGTTATCAAATGGAAAGTTTGGATGAACCGCTTGAGGTGATCATCAGAGGCACAGATGTTCTAAATGAGCCATTGCTCAATAAAGGAACAGCATTTTCAGAGGACGAGCGGAAGGAATTGGGTCTTCAAGGTCTGGTTCCACCAAAAGTCGTGGATATTGAAGAACAAGTTGTCCGAGTTCTGGAAAACTATCGGCGCAAAACTGATCCGTTGGAGAAATTCATCTTCCTGACAAGTCTTCATGATAGAAACGAGACGCTTTATTATAAGGTACTCACTGAGAACCTGATGGAGATGACACCCATTGTCTATACGCCCGTTGTCGGTGCAGCCTGTCAGCAATTTGGTCATATATATCGCAAAAATCGCGGGATGTATATCAGTGCTAAAGACAAAGGACAAATTAGAAATATCTTCGATAACTGGAACCAGGATGAAATTGACATTATCGTGATCTCAGATGGATCCAGAATCCTTGGATTAGGAGATCTAGGTGCCAATGGAATGGGTATACCTATCGGGAAACTGGCCCTCTATGTCGCTGGTGGGGGTGTGTATCCTTGCAAGACATTACCTATTCTTCTGGACACAGGAACCAACAATGAAGAATTACTGGCCGATCCACTCTATCTGGGTCTCAATCAGCATCGTATCGATGATGATGAATACTATGAGATCGTTGAAGAATTTGTCAATGCAGTACAGGATAGATGGCCCAAAGCTTTGATTCAGTGGGAAGATTTTACCAATAATCATGCCTTCCCAATCCTGAATAAATACCGAGAAGATGTGCTGTGCTTTAATGACGACATCCAGGGTACTGGCGCAGTTGCTTTATCTGGTCTACTCGGTGGGATGCGCATGAAGCAAGAAAAACTCGCAGATCAGCGTATTATTTTCTACGGAGCTGGATCAGCAGCGGTTGGTATCGCAGATATGATTGTGGCTGGAATTATTGAAGAAAGCGGTATGAGTGAAGAAGAAGCCAGAAAACTATTCTGGTTAATTGATAGCCAGGGATTGGTTGTGAAGAATGGTCCCCGTCCACTTCAGGATCATAAAGTTCCCTATGCCAGGGATGAAGATCTCATCGACAATCTCATGGATGTTATCAAAGCAGTTAAACCTACTATTCTGGTTGGCGTCAGTGGTCAGGGTCAGACCTTCACCGAAGAAGTTGTCAAAGAAATGATGAACTATTCCAAACAGCCCATCATTTTCGCTCTTTCCAACCCCACATCAAAGTCAGAGTGCACGGCTCAACAGGCATATAAGTGGACAAAAGGCAAAGTCATCTTTGCCAGTGGTAGTCCTTTTGATCCCGTGAGAATGCGTGGAAAAATCTATGTTCCTGGACAAGGCAACAATATGTTCATTTTTCCAGGTGTGGGTTTAGGTGCTTCATTATGTCAGGCCAAAAAAGTGACTGATGCCATGTTTTATATGGCCGCGAAGACTCTTGCTGACATGGTCACAGAGGAAGAACTCGCCCTTAGAACAGTATATCCAGATCTACGGAAGATCAGAAAAATATCTCTGACTATTGCCTCAGCTATTTGCGAAATGGCCTTTGATGAAGGCCTGGCTCGAGTTGAGAGACCTAAGAATATCAAAGCCTGGGTAAAAGGAAATATGTTTCAACCTGTATATCCACGCTACGTCGCAGCTTCTGAGTAAAACCTAGCTAACACTCAATACAAAGTCCCTATCAAGAAATTGGTGGGGACTTTTTTAATTTGAGTTAGGGTAAATTCAGTTCCCCTGATTAACCTGTCAGATGAAAAGATCAGAACACACCTTTCTCTATGTTATTATGATTCTCGCCATGGTACTATGGGGGCTTTCGTGGACCAATGGAAAGATCCTGGGTGCTTATACCAGCATCCCCATTTTGATGTTCTGGCGCTTTTTTATAGCAGGGATATTTATGTGGTTCATTTTGATCCTGCGAGGGGTTGAATGGAAATTCACTCTGGCAGGACTACCCTCAATCCTAGGGAGCGCTGTTTTTCTCGTCCTTTACAATCATTTTTATTTTGCAGGGACTCGGCTTGGGGCAGCAGGGGCCGGTGGGGTGTTGGTTACCACCCTAAATCCGGTTTTGACTTTTCTGCTCATCTCAATTGTTCATAAGAAATTACCGAGAGGTCGTTCGTTAGGCGGTCTGCTCCTGGGAATATTTGGCGGAAGTATCCTGATTAATGTCTGGCAAGACGGCTGGTCTGCCATCTTCACCAGTGGAAATCAATATTTTGTGTTGTGTGCAGGTACATGGGCTTTCCTGACACTCATTTCATCAAATATTAACCAGCATATGAGCACACTGACCTATAGCTTCTGGTTGTATTTGGTTAGCTCAGCACTGGCATTATTTTTTGTAGATACCTCAGAGTTATTTAGCGTATTCACAATGGGGTTGAGTTTTTGGCTGAATCTTATTTCTATCTCGGTGGGGGCCATGGCCTTTGCCACGACGGCATATTTTATTGCGGCTTCACGCTTGGGTTCGGAAAAAGCTTCCGCATTTATTTTTACTGTCCCCATAAGTGCATTATTATTCAGCATGCTCATACTTAATGAACCCTTAAAAGTGAATATCCTGGTGGGTGGCACGCTATCAATAGTTGCTGTATTTCTGATTAATACTCACAGGAAAGATGCCTAAATAAATAATCATTATCTGAAATTAGACATTATCGCAGTATATTCATACATATGTTAAATAGACTTTTTTCTTTTGTAATTATCATTGTGCTGCTCATAGGGTGTAGCAATTCAGGCAATCCCAAGGCTGAATATCCAAGTCTTGGTCTTACCTGGACTGCCATCGATTCAATTAATCGGGACCTTCCTGAGGGCATATCAGTTTATCAATCGATCCATGTTGGAGCCAACCTCAGGGCCTGGTATGTGCTGGTTAGAGAACCACTTCCCGAAATTGAGAGTCGAGTTGTTGTTTCCACCGATACGGATGTGAGAGAAACAGTATCTGATTTTGCCCAACGTCTGGGTGTACCTGTCATGATTAATGGCGGTTATTTCAGGATGGATCTCAATCCAGCGAAACATGTCGGGCTATTAAAAGTTGATGGTCAACTGATACATGCCGCCACGTCTTCTGTACTACGTGGTGAGGAAAGATTTTATCTGCATCGTTCTGCCATCGGGTTCAATGATAATAATGATGTTAAAATAGAATGGGTTTCATCAACAGGGGATTCTGTTTTTAGTTGGGAGCGGGGCATAGAGAATATTCCAGGCCAACCCGGTGCAAAACAAGACACTACTTTCCGCAAACTTTGGGCTTACCGGGACGTTCTGGGAGCTGGCCCCATACTTATGCGTGATGGGGAAGTATTTATTCCCGTCAATGAAGAAGTATTTTTTGGAACCAGTATACCCGAAGTACATCCCCGTACAGCTGCAGGGGTAACCCCTGAAGGCGATTTGATTCTATTACTGGTAGATGGGAGACAGTTGATCAGTCGTGGCGTTGATTTACCAGAGTTGGCGAATATTATGCTGGAGCTGGGCTGCGAAGACGCTATAAATCTCGATGGGGGAGGTTCATCAGCTCTGGTTGTAAATGGTACGTTGCTCAATCGACCCGCCGGGAAAACGGTTCAACGGGAAGTGATGTCTGCTATCGCAGTCTATTCAAATTAGATTAGAATAATTGATATAAGAAAAGGCGAGGTGTACTCGCCTTTTTTTTTGGTAAAGTTTTGCTATTTATCAGACTTCTTCTTTTTGATGATCTTGACTTTATGTTCCTTGCCACCGCCATCATGCTTCATCTTCTTGATAAAAATATTATCACCAAGTTTTTCCAGGTCATCCAGACCCATGGTTTCACCATTGATGATAATTTTAATGCTGGAATCACCCTCTCCGAATTTTTCAATCTCCACATCAACATCCATGTCACCAAAGTCGCAATCATCATCGCCAAACCACATCATTTTATCGCCATGTGCACCTGAGAAATTGTGTTTCATCATGCCAGGATGATGTGTTCTGCCAATCTGTGCCAGTCCAAAGACAATGACAGCCAGTAGCAGGTATTTCCATAATAATTCCAGTTTTTCTTTGAGAGTCATCTCAAGCTCCTTTTTGGATTAAATAAGATATTATAAACGAGCAATAATAATTTTTAATGTTCTCAATGTACTCGAATATGGGCAATATGTTCCATGAATATGAGATGAAATGACAAAACCCATCCAGAAGGCAGAAACTCTGGTGTGTCGGGACGCGCTAACCGGCAAACTGGCACAAATAAAAAACCCCACCAAAAAGGCAGGGTTTAATGGAGTCGGAACGGGGAGATTTGAACTCCCGACCTTCCCGACAAGCCTGTCGGGACGCGCTAACCGGTAAACTGGAACAAATAAAAAAACCCCACCAAAAGGCAGGGTTTAGTGGGTGTCGGAACGGGGAGATTTGAACTCCCGACCTCTTGACCCCCAGTCAAGCGCGCTAACCGGGCTGCGCCACGTTCCGGGATCATCTGCTCACAAATAAGTCCAGAATACGACCTATTTATGAAGCGGCCTAATTAAAGAATTGAAACACTCCGAATCAAGGAGCTTTAAGCGCTGAAAACAAGTTTATGAATCAATTAATTCCATAAGTTGTTTTAGCTCATTACGAAGATTTGTCAGAAATTTCTTGTAGTTCTCTGGACTCATGTTTCCCTGGGGAGAAGTCACAGGTTTTGATGTACCAGGTTTTTCCATGGGTTTGACTGGTGGGGCAGGAACAGCAGCTACCGGCTCTTCAAGGCTGAGGACGTTTAGGGGTTGACCATTGTCCTGTAGCTCCTTTAGCTTCTGACGCGCACCCTCAATTGTATATTTCTTTTCATATAGTAGCGTTTTAATAAAATTGACCAGCTCAATGTCTTTTTCACGGTAGGTTCGGTTGCCAGCACGGTTTTTAGCAGGGGATAGCTGTGGGAATTCTGACTCCCAATAGCGTAGAACGTATTGCTTTAAGTCCGTTGCTTCACTGACTTCACCGATTGAATAGTATAGTTTTTTGATGGCTTCCCTTGGCATAATCCACTCACTCTATCATAAATCTATGTTAAACACTTGAACCATTACTTTAATTATAATCCCTTATTATACGATCATCAAGGCATTAATAGTGTCTTGAACAGCTTTTTTTAAATGTACTTGCATGCAGATCGAATGAAGTGAATCAAGCCATTTCGACCAAATATTGGCCTATTATGGACCAAAATGCATCGAATTCTATAGCAAGTATTCTAATTAAAGTTCTCCTTTAAGGACATCTAAAGTAAAAGCGGGGTTGTTATCAGGTACGGGAAGAATAAATTTTCCGCATGAACGATGATAAACATATTAAGCTGGTTTTGCGTAATAAACGCGCCTACTACGAATATGAGATAGTAGAAAAATTTGAAGCTGGAATCTCGCTCCACGGAACTGAAGTAAAATCCATTCGGGCTGGCAAGCTTAACATGGGCGATTCCTATGCAAGACCCAGAAATGGAAGCATCTCCTTGTTGAATTTGCACATTTCACCCTGGGAAACTGCTAATGATTACGATCAGCATGATCCTACTCGACCCCGGCTTCTGTTACTCCATAAAAAAGAAATTAGAAAATTGACTCATGAGATTGAAGCTAAGGGGTATACATTACTGCCCCTCTCACTCTATTTTAAGGCAGGAAAACTGAAAGTTGAGCTGGGCCTGGCAAAAGGTAAGAATGTTCACGATAAAAGGCAGACCTCCCTTAAACGTGATGCCAAGAGAGAGATGGAAAGAGCCAGAAAACTCAGTCATTAAGCATACCGGAGAAAGAATTTGAAATTTCCACCAGTTAAAGAACAGCTAGATATACTCTCCCGAGGCGTTGAAGACTTTGTCTCACCTGAAGGACTTGAGCAAAAACTCGAAAAGTCCCTGGCGTCAGGTAAACCACTGAAAATTAAACTTGGTGCTGATCCAAGTCGTCCCGACCTGCACATTGGTCATGCCGTTGTCCTGCGGAAACTGCGACAGTTCCAGGATCTTGGTCACCAAGCTATCCTCATCATCGGTGACTTTACTGCTTCCATTGGTGATCCTACGGGCAGAAACAAGACCAGACCTAGTATAACCCTTGAAGAAGCTCGAGATTATGGGAAGTCATACCTGGAGCAAGCCTCCATTATTCTCAACACCGACAGGCTTGATGTGGTGCACAATTCGGACTGGCTGAATACCATGAGTTTTTCTGAAGTTATCAAGCTGGCAGCTCAGGTCACTGTAGCACAAATGCTTGAACGCGATGACTTCTCGCAGAGGTATAAAGGGGGGACGCCTATCTCTGTTCACGAATTCCTTTACCCACTGGCACAGGCTCAAGACTCCGTCTATTTACATTCTGATGTTGAGTTGGGTGGAACAGATCAATTATTTAATCTCCTCATGGGTCGGGAATTGCAGAAAAAATCCAACCAGGCTCAACAAGTCATCATGACCCTGCCCCTGCTTGAGGGTACTGATGGTGTGGAAAAGATGTCAAAGAGCTATGACAATTATATTGGTCTCTCAGATTCACCAGCAGAAATGTTCGGAAAAGTCTTATCCATATCAGATGAAATGATCATTAAATACTTCACACTCACTACCAATCTTCCCATGGATGAAGTCAAGGATGTCGAAACCAGAATGAAATCCGGGGAAAATCCTCGTGACTTTAAACGGCAACTCGGTCGTGAACTGGTTAAGGTCTATTACGATGATGCTGCTGCCATGGCTGCACAGGAAGCATTTGATAAATTGTTTATCAAAAAAGATATCCCCGATGAAATGCCCGAACTCGTTGTGGAGTCAGATGATGAAACCCTGCTGTCCCTGCTCGATAAAAGTGGCTTGTTTGCCAGCAAGGGCGAAATTCGCAGGCTTATCAAGCAGAATGCTGTGAGTGTGGATGGTGAAAAAGTCCAGAATGAGTTTTTACCCTTTAATACCAAGGGTAGTTTTGTCATAAAAGCTGGCAAGCGCAAATTTATTCGGATCATCCATAGCTAACAGCTCTTGCTCAATCTCCCTCAAGGCATGAAAGCAACTTTATGATCGAAATCAAGGGAATCTCGAAAACGTACGATTCCATCAATGCGGTCGCTGATCTTAACATGACGATAAAACCGGGTAGGATTTATGGTTTTCTGGGCCCCAATGGGGCAGGGAAGACCACAGCTATCCGCATGCTCATGAATATTATTATACCTGATGATGGTACGATCCTTTTTGAGGGAAGTAATCAAAGACCGCCGCCAAATCAGATTGGATATCTCCCGGAAGAACGCGGCTTGTATCAGAAGATTTCCGTTTTTGAGACACTGCAATACTTTGCCCACCTTAGGAGCGTCCCTCATCCAAACGATAAAATTAAAGCATATCTCCAACGCTTTGACCTGGGATCGCGACTCCAATCAAAAGTCAGCGAGCTCTCCAAGGGCAATCAGCAAAAACTCCAATTTATTAACACCATCCTGCATGACCCTCAGTACATCGTTCTGGATGAGCCTTTCTCAGGTTTAGACCCTGTGAACCAGCTGCTTTTAAAAGAGATCCTTGAAGAGCTGAAACAAGCCGGAAAAACCATCATTTTCAGTTCTCACCAGATGGACCAGGTGGAAAAACTTTGTGATGATGTCGCTTTAATAAATCAAGGTCAACTGGTGACGGCCGGGAAATTAAAAACCATCATGCAATCCGAGGGCGTCCAACGTCTTCAGATAACACCGGTGAATGAGAATGATCTGTCCCATGCGTGTTTTTCAGGGTTCAATTCAGAACGGACTAATGGTTCTGTCTTTGTTGAAATTGATGGTCATTCCAAGCAGGATATCATAGCTACTCTGAATAAATCAATCGATTTGAAATCTGTGAAGATTGCTGAGCCGAGTCTGGAAGAAATATTTATTCATCTGGTACAGGGATCACAATCATGAATGCCTGGAAAATTGCCTGGTTTGAGTATCGTCGAAGAATTCGCTCGAAATGGTTTATAATTGGAACCTTCGGTATGCCAATTCTGATACTTGGCATCAGTCTGGGTACAGGATATATGGCCGGTTCAGGTGCAGGTATTGAGACCAAAAACTTTGGTTTAATTGATGAGTCCGCTTTCTATGGTGAGCAATTATCGCTTGTTCTGGACAAACGCTTCGCTGATAAGGAAACTCCCCCGTTTCGCATTGCTGTGTCCAGAGGTAGTTTTGAATCATTGCAACCTCAATTCGATGAATTGGTGAATGAAAAGACGCTAGACGGTTACTTTGTTATTCCATATGATTTTATTAGTAATCCTGTGCTTCGAAATTACTCCAGATCCAGTTCCACATTTCGTTCAACAGATGTCATCGAATCAGAGCTGAAAGAGTTATTGATTAAAGAGAAAGCAATTTCCCTGCAATTATCGGATGATGTCCTGGATGAAATATTTTTTGATGTAGATGTCGCTCATTTTGACATTGGTTCTTCTGAAGAGAGAGAGACAGAAGAGCTTATCGCTGATTATATCGCTCCCTTTATATTTATGTTTTTGCTCTTCCTGGGAATATTTACCGGTGGACAACTTCTATTGAGAGCTGTCCTGGAAGAAAGATCATCCAGAGTCATTGAAGTGCTCCTCTCTACAGTCAGCTACAACGAGTTAATGGGTGGCAAGATATTGGGTTTGGGTCTGCTGGGCCTGACACAATCCGCCATATATCTCATCGGTGCTTTTTTCGCTGGCAGTTACTATGACTTATCCATTATCACGCCAGCCATAGGCCTGCTATATTTCACTTATTTTATACTTGGATATTTATTGTATGCAGGCATCTACATTGGTGTGGGAGCATTGTTTGATTCTGAACAGGAAGCCCAGCAAGCTATTCAGATTATTACATTTATTGCGATTATTCCCATGGTGCTCTGGACGATGGTCATTGAAAATCCCAACTCAACGCTGGTAAATGTTTTAAGCTACATACCTCTGGTAACTCCCTTCTTCATGATGATTAAGATAGCAGTTGGGGAAACATCTATTTTTCAAATACTTACCACAATTATTGTCATGATAATCAGTGTCTATGGAAGTATTCGCATGGCCGCAAAGGTTTTCAGGACTGGCATCTTACTATATGGTAAACGTATCACTTTACCTGAAATATTGAGATGGATCAAGGCATAGTAAATTTGAGGGATTGAATATCTTGACATACCTGAAGCAACATTTATCTTCTGCAGGTTTTTAAATACTAATTGATTGCCGAGGAGACATAATGGCTGATAATGTGAAAGAATTTACCGATAGCAATTTTAATGCTGAAGTAATAGAGTCTGACGTTCCAGTTCTGGTTGATTTTTGGGCTGTATGGTGTATGCCTTGTAAAATGGTTGCTCCAGTTGTCGCAGAAATTGCTACTGATTACAACGGTAAGTTGAAAGTTGGAAAATTGGATGTTGATGGCAATCCAGAAGTAGCTCAAAAATATGGGATTCGTAGTATTCCGAGTCTCCTGATCTTCAAAAATGGAGAAGTTGCTCAAATGCTCGTTGGCGCTGTACCTAAGCCACAAATTATTGCCAAGGTTGACGCAGTTATCGGTTAATCTCCTACCACAATAAAATATTTTGAAATGCCATCCTTCGGGGTGGCATTTTTTTACCCCTTGCGGCAAACATCGCAGTATATTAGCGCGATACTGGGGTGTTCGGCGACTCCCTTTATGGGGGCCGGGCTGAGATTAAACCCTATGAACCTGATCTGGATAATGCCAGCGTAGGGAGAAAAATATGCACCGTTTCACCACCTTACTCATTTCAATTCTAATACTTAACTCTGTGTCACTGGCCCAGGACACAAATATTTCTGGCAGCGTAGTAGATGCTACCACGAAATTACCCATCGTAGGCTGCCAAATTATTTCCGGTTCCATGGGCACCATTACAGACGATTCAGGAAATTACTCTATTTCTGGTAGTCTGGATAATCAAGTCATCTTTCAGCATATCGCCTATGACCGTGTAAGCCTGAATACAGCTGAAGTGCCAGAAACGATCGAGTTGATACCTAATTTATTAAGGGGAGAGACTGTCAGTGTTTATGGAGCTCTCAGAACCCAATCTTTGTTGGAGTCAGAGGGTGGTATAAGCGTCATTAGTAAGCGGGAAATTAGTAGGAGTAGCGAACCTCATTTTCAGACTCTGATCAACCACATCCCCAATCTGAATTGGGCAGGTGGTAGTTCCAGACCACGCTATTTTCAAATTCGAGGAATCGGTGAACGATCACAATTTGCTGGAGATGGTCCTCCAAACTATTCCGTGGGTTTCAGTATAGATGATCTCGATTTAAGCGGAATAGGGATGTCAGGTCTGACCTTTGATGTGAACCGTGTTGAGTTATTCCGTGGCCCACAATCATCGATCTATGGTCCCAATGCACTTGCTGGGTTTATCGTGTTACGTTCAAATGATCCGGGCCAGTATCAGGACGGCTATGTCACAGTTTCTGCAGGAAATGCCAACACTCTGAACATAGGGACAGCCTTAAATCTATTGTCAGGCTCAAACCTAAAAGCTCGCCTGGCTGCCTACCGTGGATACAATAACGGTTTTATGTATAATCAGTATCTAGACGATCATACCACCAATGAACGTACTGAGACCATGGGGAGATTAAAACTCATCTGGTCTATTCGACCAAAACTTGAGATCAAAGCGACTCTGCTAACGGTCAACCTGGACAATGGATATGATACTTGGAGCCCTGATAATTCAGCATTTACGACCTATAGTGACAAACCGGGCAAGGATAGCCAGACATTAAATGCCGCTGTTCTCAAGGCCGAATATGCCCTGGCATCTCAAACTGATCTATACTCTATCACATCCTTATCTCGCGCTGACATGGAATACAGCTATGACAGTGATTGGGGGAATGATGAATTCTGGGCAAATGATCCATATTCCTTTGATCCTGCAGTAGAGGGGTGGAGTTATGACTTTTTCGATAAAGTAGCTCGTGTCAGGAATACCAGGACACAGGAGCTGCGTCTGGTGCACGCTAACAAAAATGAATCTATTCATGTCATAGCCGGTGCCTATTATAAAGACCTCAATGAGCAGGATGATGCCGAGGGATATTTATTTGGGGGAGACGAATCAGAGCTTGAGAGCGAATTTCATTTGAGGAATCGATCTGCTTATGCTCAGATTGACTTTAGTCCAATCGACAAAATAACACTAACCTCTAACCTGCGGATAGGCAACCGCGATACTGATTATGAGGATAATAAAACCACTGCATTCAGCCTGAATGATCAATTGAATGGTGGCAAAATTGCGATCTTATATAAAATTGATTTTCGCAAGACGGCATTCATAAATGCAGCCCGAGGTTTTAAGGCAGGTGGGATAAATCAGCACCCACGGATTCTAGATATCAATCGACCATTTTCCCCAGAGTATGTAAACAATTATGAAATAGGATTTAGGGGTGTTTCCAATAGGGGCATGCTTTCACTCCTGGCTTTTTATACCCAGCGGATGGATCAGCAAGTGTCACTTTCCAGCCAACAAGACCCCATGGATCCCAATAGCTTCACCTACTACATTGGAAACGCTTCAGAGGGATACGTCTATGGGATAGAGCTGGAATTTCGGAGAGATATATTCAGCCGCCTCCATCTATCTGGAACATTGGGTCTATTGGAATCAAAAACGCAGGAATATTCCTTTGAAGTAGCGCCTGATCAGTTTGTTACACTTGGAGATAGAGCATTTGCACATGCACCCCGATATTCCTTCCGAATAGGAATCGATTACAACATAACTCCCCATGTTTCTTTACGATCATCCATCGCGGGGAAGGATAAATTTTACTTCTCAGAAAGTCATGATCAAGTATCTGAGCCCTATAATCTGGTAAATTCAGGAATCACATATGCCTTTTCTATTTCTATTGAAGTCTCATTCTGGGTAGATAATCTTTTAGATACGCAGCATGCTGTGAGAGGTTTTTACTTTGGGCTTGAGCCACCGAATTACAGTGAAAAGTTATATATGAGTTATGGAGATCCGCGTCATTTTGGGCTCACGCTGAAGTATAAATTCGGTTTATGAAATAATTGACCGGAATCCCATGTTTAATCTAACTTGTAGGCCGAAATGGAGATACAATGAAAAAGATTGATGTGATTGTTGGAATTAGACCTGACTTTATCCGTGTGGCTGCGCTGAAAACTGCATTTCAGGATTTTGAAGATACACTGGATATTCGAATCATTCATACTGGTCAACACTATGATCCGGAACTCAGCCAGGACATTCTAGAGCAATTAAATCTGTCATCCATCCATGCTTATCTAGATATTAATGTTATTGAAGGAATCGGTAAGATGGCCTCCATCATGATGTCCTATGAGAATCAGATTCATATTGACCGACCTGACCTGGTTATTGTCCTGGGCAATTCAGACTCTGCCTTAGCTTGTTCATTAGTTGCATCACGATCTCATATCGAAGTTGCCCATATTGATGCAGGGGTTCGGTCCTATGATTTTCAAATGACTGAAGAGAAGAATGATATGCTTATCGATAGATTGTCAACCTACTTATTTACATCAAATGAAGAGCCAGTCATTAATCTTATTCGAGAAGGGTATGACAATACTAACATTATTGAAGTTGGAAATATTCGTGCAGATGCTGTATTCGCAAATTTAGGCTATGCAGAAGATAGTAATGTCTTAGACCGGTATGGATTGGAAGAAGGCGCCTACATTCTGTTAACGCTTCATCATGATCATGTTCTTAGTAATAAATCTTTTCTCATTTCTTTTCTCACCATGCTTGAAAGACTTTCTGAGCGACTTCGTATCGTTATGGTTTTGCATCCAAAAACACTCATGCAGCTTGAGGATATACCGGAAGTCATGTTGGATCCTGGTGTAAATCTTCAATTTGTTTCATCTCAGAATTATCACGATTTACTAAAGCTGTTGAAGAATACAGTGGTTGTAGTGACTGATTCACAAGGTCTTCAAGAGGAATCGAGTGTATTAGGTGTTCAATGTCTAACCATTGGACAAGCAACCAATCGGCCAGTAACTCTCACCAAAGGAACCAATACGTTGGTTGGATTTGATGTAGATGAGATAGCAGCAAAAATAGTTGAGGTGATTGAAGGAGATAAGATTGATGGATTTCCAATTGATGGGTGGGAAGGCAAGGCTGGACAAAGAATTGCCAAATATTTTTCGGGAATAGAATAATCCCTGACTATAAAATTGTGGTAGTGTATCTTATGATTTATATTATTTCAATTAAGCAGCTGAAATTTATAGCAAATATTTCGACATAATGATTAAAGCACAGTACAAAATTCGCATACTTATCGTAGAAGATGAAAGGTTGTCTGCCGAGGATCTTTCAATTCGCCTTACGCATAATGATTTTGAAGTGGTTGGTATCGCAGGTACAGGTGCTGAGGCACTTAAGTTGACCGCTGACACCAAGCCCGATATCATTCTCATGGATATTAAACTTCGTGGTAAAATGAATGGCATCGAGGCGGCCCAGCAAATCCATCAGAAACATGCAGTACCCGTTGTATTTGCCACAGCTTACGGGGACGAGGATCATATTTCCAAGGCTATCCAGGATGCTGATGCATACGGATTTCTTCATAAGCCCATTGATCATCAAGCTGCACATACAATGATCAGAATAGCGCTGACACGCTTTGCAACTGATCAGATGATGCTCAGAATTAATGAGCTCCTCGGTATGAAGGATTCCATATACAGTGGACTCGATTCAACTCGCAGCATAGCAGAAATTGCTACACTTCTTCATAACTCATTTTCAGCAACAAATATATTCAAAAAGTATTGGATCGTCTTGTGGTCCGATGATGGTAAAATTGGTGCCAGCCAAAAAAAAGGTATCTCAGATAAAGTTTTTGCCACCTATTTGAAAAAGAGAGATCGGAAAAGTCTGGAGAATCAGAAGATGATGATTCCTGATGATCTCATGAATACCATCCTGGATGAGGATACATTTCTTATACTGATTCGAGGAGAAGATCAGGTTGTCGGTCTATTTGGTTTTACCTGGAATTTAGGTATTCCAAATTTCCGTAGTGAATTTGCTGCTATCAAGGATGTTGCTCACCTCATTTCGCAAAGTATTAAAAACACTCAGTTGAAGGATGAACAGGAAAAGACTCAAAAACAGGTGGCTGACTCAGAAGCGCATATCAAAGCAATTGTCGAGCAATCCACAACTGGCATATATATCATCGATAACAAATCAAAATTCGTATACGTCAATGATCGACTTTGCGAAATATTCGATCGTCCACGTGAAGAGTTAATCGGTTCAAATTTTTCTGAGCATCTCGGTCCTTCTCGCCTTCGGGTAATCCAGAATTATGAGGCCAGGCAGGCAGGTGAGGAGGCTCCTGGGGACTATCCTCTGGATATTTTGCGTCCCGATGGAAAAATGCGCGACATCCTGGTGTCGGCCAACTCATTTGTGGATAGTGAGGGGAATGTAAAAAATGTTGGCCACGCCCTAGATGTTACAGACCAAAATCTCGCAAATCTTGAACTTAAGAAATTGAGTCAGGCTGTTGAGCAAAGTCCTGTTATGACTTTGATTACAGATGTTGAAGGAAATATCCAATACGTGAACGGCCAATTTCTGTCACTTATGGGCTATAGTCTTGAAGAGCTTATCGGAAAAAATCCTAGACTATACAAATCGGGTCAACATGATAAATCATTCTATAAGGAATTATGGGATACGATAAAGAGTGGGACGGTTTGGACAGGTGAGATTGTCAACCGTAAACGCAGTGGTGAGCTGACCTGGGGTAAGGCTTCGATTTCGCCTATTCGAAATTCTTATAGTATCGTAACCCACTTTGTGGCCTTGATTGAAGATATTACTCGACAGAAAAAAGAAGAAATACGCGCACAAAAAGATCAAAAACTCAAGGATGTCCTATATGCCATCACTTCAGCTGCTATCAAGGCCAGAGATGTATCAAGCCTCTATGAGAAAATATATCAATATATAAGCGAAATCATCTCAAGCAGTAATTTCTATCTTGCCATGCTAAATAAGGATGACAACACAATCTACTTTCCTTATGAGATAGACAGCTATGATTCTAAGATGCCAGAGAGCATTCCTTGTGATCCAGAGAACTCTCTTACAGCAAGAACCATTGTTCAGCAGAAAACACTGCACATCAAACAGGCCGAAATCCGTGAGCTGATAGAGAATGGCCAGATCCTTATTGCAGGTGAACTGCCAAGCGTCTGGTTGGGAATACCTCTCAAAGTAAAGGAGGAAGTTATCGGGGCGTTTGTGCTTCAAGAATATGATGGTCTTACACAATATGATGATGAAGATGTAAAACTCCTTGATCTGGCCGCAGGTCAGGTTGCCCTTACCATTGATCGTGCCAGAAAAGCCAAAGCGCTAGAGGAATTGGCAAGTGAATTGGCAAATGCTAACGGCATGAAGGAACTACTCCTGGATGTAATTACCCATGACCTGAGAAATCCTGCCGGCGTAATTAGTGCCATCACTGAATTATTGAGTGCGGAGGACAGTAGCAACGAAATGTTTGAGGTGCTGCGGGGGAGTGCAGACAGTTTGATGAAAGTCATCGAAAACGCAACCGTACTGTCCAAGCTCAGTATTGGCGAAAATATCACCAAAGAAGATCTTGATCTGGTTCCTATTCTCAGAGAAATGGAAACTGAGTTCGCTTCGCAGCTATCGACAGCTTCAATGACGCTGACTAACAACCTTCCAAAATCACTCATTGTCCAGGCAAATCCCATTATTTCTGAAATCCCCAAGAACTATATCAGCAACGCCATTAAATATTCTTCCACTGGCGGAACAATTAATGTCATTTTGCGTCAAGTAGGTGGGAAAGTCATACTCTGTGTAGAGGATAGTGGTGAACCCATTCCTCATGAACTAAGAGAGACAATCTTCGAAAGAAGTGTGCAGCTCGCTGAAGGAAAAAAGCAAGGGCGAGGTCTTGGTCTTGCTATTGTGAAGAGAATTGCCACTGCCCATGATGCAATTGTTGGCATCGAAGACTCACCTCAAGGTGGAAACAGTTTCTTTTTAAAATTCTAATCTCCCGATCATCAATTTAAATCTATTTGGCCTTCCTGTTTGATACGAGGTAATCAAGCGTATATTGCGCCCTATGATGAGATCTGAAGTTCGAAATTTTTGTATTATTGCCCATATTGATCATGGAAAATCAACCCTCGCTGACCGCTTACTGGAAGAAACGCACACCCTTTCTGACAAACAAATGATGAATCAGGTCCTGGATGATATGGACCTTGAACGAGAACGTGGAATAACCATTAAATCACATCCAATTCAGGTGAAATATTCTGCAAAGGATGGCAATGAGTATGTTCTTAATCTCATTGATACCCCTGGACATGTTGATTTTAGTTATGAGGTATCCAGAAGTTTAGACGCCTGTGAAGGTGCCTTGCTATTGGTTGATGCAGCGCAGGGAGTTGAAGCCCAGACTGTAAGTAATGCCATGCTGGCTGTGGAGAGCGGGTTAGAAATCATTCCAATCATAAATAAAATTGATCTCCAGGCTGCACAGATTGAGAATGTTCAATCCCAGATTGTCGATCTGCTGGGTTGTGATGAGGATGATATTATTCAAGCTTCTGCCAAAGCTGATATTGGCATTCAGGAGATATTGGAAGCAGTTGTTGACCGAATTCCAGCACCAGAGGGTAATGATGAATTACCTCTCAGAGCTTTGGTCTTTGATAGTACTTATGATGCATACCGCGGTGCTGTCGCATATGTTCGAGTTCTTGAAGGTCAGCTCAAATCTAGAGACATTGTTCGGTTCATGGCCAGCAAAGAAGAATACGAAGTTGCAGAGCTCGGATATTTCAAACTTAAAAAATTGAAAGGTGACTCTCTACGAGCTGGCGATGTTGGATATATCATCGCCAATATTAAGGATATCAGCGAAATTCGTGTCGGTGATACTGTTACAACTGCGAAACATGGTGCCTCTGAAGCCTTAACTGGTTATCGTGAAGTAAAACCCATGGTTTATTCCGGTGTTTATCCCATTGTCTCTGATGACTATGCCAATTTGAGAGCGGCTCTAGAAAAACTCAATCTTAACGATGCGGCCTTGACCTGGGAACCTGAGACATCCAGTGCTCTGGGATTTGGATTCCGGGTTGGATATCTTGGTCTCCTGCATATGGAGATTGTACAGGAACGTCTGGAACGCGAATTCGCCATCGATCTGATCACCACTCAACCCAATGTGAAATTTAAAGTATTTCTCAAGGATGGCTCTCATACTATGGTTGATAAACCAAGTGATTTGCCTGATCCCGGTGATATAGACCATATTGATGAACCTTATGTTACGGCTGAGGTGTTAACACCGCCCACATACATTGGTAATTTGATGAAACTGATCATCGACAAACGGGGCATTTATAAGTCAACGCACTATCTCGATGAATCCAAGGTTCAGATCTATTTTGAGATTCCCTTGTCTGAGATCATTTTTGATTTTTATGATCAGCTTAAAAGTACCTCCAGGGGTTATGCTTCCTTCGACTATGAGCCCATTGATTTCCGACGGGGTGATCTTGTCAAATTAGATATTCTCATTGCTACTGAAAGAGTAGATGCACTTTCCCAGATTGTGCATAGGGATAAGGCCTATGACCATTCCCGAAAATTGTGCGCAAAGTTGAAAGAATTAATTCCCCGCCAGCAATTTGAAGTGCCTATTCAGGGATCTATTGGTCAGAAAATTATTGCTCGCGAGACAGTAAGAGCCTTGCGTAAGAATGTCACCGCTAAATGTTATGGTGGTGATATCACCCGCAAAAGAAAACTACTTGAAAAACAGAAGGCGGGTAAAAAACGAATGAAACAGGTTGGTCGCGTTGAGGTTCCACAAGACGCATTCCTGGCTGTTTTGAAGCTCAATGACTAGTAATACCCACTAGGAAATCAAAAAAGTACCTGAAGCGATTCATGGCAAAAAAAGTCTCTGCCCTCAGCCAATATCTAAACAGTTCAAAATCACTCCACTACAGCCTGATTCTGACATTACCTGCTGTGGCCATCTATGAAATTGGAATTCTTCTGCTATTCAAGGACTCATTCTTTGAGCTAAGAAACACAGGAGAAATATTACTTCGAAGTTTCTTTGAGTATCTGGGATTGACTAACCCGGTTATTATTTCAACCATCTTACTTGGTTTCTTCATAATCGTTATGGTTCGGGGGTACAAAATTGAGAAAAAACCTGGAATTCATGCCAATTACATCATCTATATGCTTTTGGAGAGTATGCTCTGGGGTAGTCTTATTTTTATAAGCCTTCAGCTATTTACACGATTACCCCTCCAAATTGTCACCATGCAGGAAAAGCTTTCAAATATCAATCTGGCCATTGGTGCAGGAATATTTGAGGAACTCATTTTCAGACTTGTATTGATTGGTTCTATCCTCATCATTCTCGATCGGGGTCTCGTACTGAAGAGAGGAGTTTCAGTTGCTGCTGCAATTCTACTTTCAGCTGTAGTGTTTGCAGGTTTTCACTTATTTATGGAAGTATATAGTTTTCCTGTATTTTCTCAACGCGTATTTGGAGGCACTCTCCTGGGGATCCTTTTTTATGCTAGAGGATATGGAATCAGCGTTTATGCCCATATTGTCTATAACATTCTCATATTGGCTTATTCCTGGTAGACAATATTTCGTTCTATTAAATGGAACGAATTAGCATATCAAATCGTTTACCTGACTGATCAGAAAAACCCATGCCTATTTTTAATAACAATATTATCAACAATTCAGGTAGAAACATCTACTGGCTAATCACATTTCTTTATATTTCGATGTTGTGTGGCTTCAATTCTGCACTGGCTTCACAGGCTAACCCGGATTCAATTACTTACATAGCTGGGTCTGATACAATGAAGTTCAAAAGAGTATATACTTCAAGCTATCCTGAATACACACCTGCTTTGGATACTACCAATAATACTGTAACAGCCCCTCTGGCACCTCAAGCTGCTGAAGCTGGACTGGATGCCATAGGTAGCATTACCCGCGGAATTCAGGTCTCCAGCAACTCTTCAGTTTCGCTTCAATCAAGTATGTATCTCAAGATCAAAGGTAATTTGAGTGATGATTATACAGTTCAAGGTGTCTTGACTGATAAAACATCGCCTCTGCAGCCCATTGGGAATACCCGACGCTTGAACGATTTTGAGAGAGTGATGATAGAAATTAATGGTCCGGCAGTTAGCGCATCCATCGGAGACATTGATTTACGACTCAATAATGGAAAATTTGGAAAAGTAGATCGAACCATTGAAGGTATCAGTGTACAGACTAAATCCCATCGTGGAGCCCTTCATGGAGCACTTGGCTTCAGTTATGGAAATTATCATCTGCTCCAGATTCAGGGAAAGAATGGTAAACAAGGTCCCTACAGACTGTCTGGAAAAGATGGTGAGAAATTTATCATTATTCTAGCAGGTTCCGAAAAGGTCAAACTCAACGATAAACTTCTCATTCGAGGTGAAAATGATGACTACATCATTGATTACAATGCCGCTGAAATACATTTCACCCAAAATCATATCCTGTCAGCCAATTCCAGAATAAGCGTCGAATTTGAATATGTCCCAGATATCTATCTCGCCTCTTATTCATTTGGGAAGCAACTCATCAGTGGGGAAGTGACTCTGGGTAGTCGTTCTGATTCACCATTTTTTATATCTGCAGCCTGGCAGGATATTAGAGATGATGGGAATAATCCACTTGGAAATATCGAGCAGGAGCAACTTCAGCAAATATTTGGGTCCCTGGGATCAAATACCAGCACTACTGAGCTAAGCACCATTGTGTTGGACACGCTGAATGGGAGTTATGATCAGGATTCTTCAGGAGTATTAGTTTATAGAGGAGATCAGCTTGGAGATTACACGGTTGATTTCAGTTTTGTAGGGTTGGAACGTGGACATTATCGAAAGGAGCAAAATGCAGCGACTCCTTATTATGTTTATGATCCTGAGTTCGGTGAGTATATACCTGCTCAGCAATACATCGCCCCGCAATCTCTCTCGGTTTTTTCACTTTCTGGTCATGCTCAAAAAGCAGGCTTAGATGCAAATATTGATGTGGGTATTTCTCAAGATAACCAAAATTTATACGCGAATGTGGAGAAGCAGTCACAAAGAATTGCATGGGATATTGATATGGGGATCAACCGCCCTCTGCTCGAGCTCCGCCTGGGTGACAAGCAAATTGAAACCGGATATGTGAGTCATGATGCTATTGAGTCACTGGAATATTACCGAAGATGGCATCTACATGCCAGACTTGCCGAAGCCGAGCATCTCAGATATGGTCATCTTCGATTAGGGCAGAATAATTCTCATTATCTAAAGACATCGGTCTCCCAGATGGAAAGATCCGGCTCGCTGGTGGGACAACAGGTTCAAATTGAGAGTAAGTCAGATCCTAAAGCAGCGCTGCTGGCAGAATATTCAGCTGTACTAACCAACCTGGATAATTCCCTTAGCCAAAACCATGCACTCAAATCTAGATACAGCCGGGGCAAGTTCACATCAGGTGTATCACTCAATCTTGAGGACGGTTCCTCATCACTACTGCATGCCAGCAACGATCATCTTGAATATGGGATCAATGCTTCCTTTGAGTATTCAGAGAATCAAGATATAGGGATTAGCTACATTCAGAGAATGGATTACCGCTTTATTGAAGCAAACACCAGCTTATTGAATTCAAAGAATATTGAAAATTGGACTGATCTACGACAGGACTGGATTGCAGACTACAAATTTGCGAATATTCTGGGTTCCAAAGGCTTGTTTAACATGAAATATCGAGAACATAGCAGTGATAGCGGCGCGGTCAAACGCTACTACCTTGGTAAGTTCCAGGTGAGCGGAAACGCGCTTCATAATCGGTTCAAGTTTCAAGAGAATTTCGTACTGGATGAAGAGCATATCCCAAAATATGACTATCACTACATCGAAGTGGATACGGGATATGGTGATTATAGTTTCGATTCAGCGATTCAGGACTATATCCCTATAAATGGTGGCCGTTTTGTGCGACAGCGACTGTATTCCGATCGAGAGGAACAGGTCCGAAAATATGATAATAAATCCAGGGTAGAATACACGTCTCAAGGTTTTGGCAAATTGGATAGAGTCGCCTTTAAAAGTAGACTTGGCTATGAGATTCGCCTCAAGGAGGAAGTCCAGAGCGGGACAAGCATTCAGAGTCAAGAGATGCTCAGTCTCAATGTTGATTTGCAAACAGGACGGTCCACACAATTTACCAGTCTAGGTTATTCTGGAAAATCAAATCAGAATAAGTCGACGCTGTATAATTATGGTGCTGAGGAGAATGAATTTGTTTCCCATGGTCTGGACGGTGATTTCATCTGGAATACCAAACATCATTCAAAGCTGGGTGTTATGCTTGAATCTCGAGAGCGCGCTCTAGAGTACAATCCGCTGGCGCAGGAGCAATGGATATCCACCAGACCATTCTTTAAACATCTAATAAAATTTTCCACCCAACAAAAACTTGCGATAGATGTTAAATATTCAATGGTGACAGACAAATATCTCGACAAAGCGTATTCGGAAGCATTATTCCACCTTAATCATGGCCTCAGGATCAAGAGAAGAGGTAGAGTTGATCAGCAATTATCACTATCAAATATACAGGCTGATGTGAACGCCATTCCATATTCTGTTTTTTCAGGAAGACAGCCTGGTGACAACTGGAAATATTCCGTAAATGGTCGTTATACATTTTCAAGTATGTTTCAAGTTTCTATGAATTATAGTATCCAAAAGCGGGGAGATAGTCGCAACGAGCAATACTTACGTCTGGAAGGAAGAACGCACTTCTAATGCGACGTCTCATATTGAAAATAAGCCTGTTTTCCTTCCTCAGTCTGCCTGTCCTCGGACAGGAGGTAAAGCTTGTGCTAAATACCGGCGATGTAACTGACACCCTTCTGGTTCTGCATACCGAAATTGATTCGATTTTAAGTTCTAGATTAGCATTAATCTCTTCAAATGGGTACTGGGATTCGAGAATTGAATTATCACAAAATGTGGAACAACCCGCGCTTATTGTGGCGAATATCATCCCGGGCGCCCCCTCAAAACTGAGCTATATCCATTTTTCAGGTCTATCTGTTAAAGATTCAGGCTATCTGGAAAAAGAATTTAAAATGGGACGTCCCTCTATTACAACCGACAATCTGCAACCAGCGAAACGTAGAATAATCGGGCTGGGCTATCGTTTGGCAGCGGTCTCTCGACTTTCAATAGACGGCAATGCAGAGTACCATTTGAATTATACCGTTGAAAACCATCCTGAGCTCAGAGTACAGGGATTAGCCAGTTTTAATAGGAGTGGGACTGTTGATACATTGGCCTGGTATGGGCAAGTTAATGTGAATATTCCAAATTTTGATGGTAAGGGGAAGTCCTTCGACTTTGCCTGGGAACGTCTCACTTCCAATTCTGAATCATTCCATCTGGGTTTCCACTATCCCTGGCTATTTCAATTACCCATCGAAGGAGTCTTTCAGTTTGGGAGAGATGTAATTGATGGGAACTATCAGGTCGTCCAAAGTACAGTTGGTCTGGAATGGGACATTGACTGGGAACGGTCCATTCATTTCAACTATGAGAAGAATGAGTCAATTATCAACCATGAAGGTTCGCTTCATCATCCTGAATGGGCAGCAGATAAAAAGCGTATGCTGGGTCTCGGCTACCGACAAACAAGTTTGAATACGCATACCCATCATGGAATGTCATTACGAACGACTCTGTATCAGGAAATTAATTTTGAACCACAATCCATCAGCAAATTCAAACTTCGCTCAGAGGCACAGTTCCTTCTTCTGAGCAACTTCTATATTTCACAGAGGGTAGATGCGACCATACAAAATCACACCCTATCTTTGACTGATCCTTCAATACTTATGCCGTTGGGTGGCGTAAATAGTGTGAGGGGATATGAAGAAGCTTACCTACGAGCACCAAATACATTAAGCATGCAGAATACACTCCATTACACGATAGGGAATCAGTCGCAAATCCTTGCGTTTTATGATTTAGGTCTGCATAATACAGAAAAATCAATTGAAAATATCCAGGGGTATGGTCTGGGAGTTCAATTAAGAAGTGGAAGAGGACCCATTAGACTCATTCTGGCTTCTCATAAGGGGATTAAATTGAGTAATAGCTTCTTTCATCTTGAATATTCCGGAGGCATTCCATGGATCGATCGATAATCGAAAAGAAAATTCTAGACACCTTTAAACGAAATCCTGGTCGTTGGTATAAACACCGCGCCATTATGAAAGCTGCCCGTATCAAAGAGCGCGACTATCGGACGCTCAAGGTGCTTCTGCTGGAAATGTATCGCAATGGACTCATCGATCAAAAAGGTCGGCATCAATATGCTTATAAACCTAAACAGCAGCAGAAAACTGGCGTTTTAGCCGTTACCTCCAGGGGATTCGGATTTGTGGAATTGAAGGACGGGAGTGAAGTTTTTATTCGCGCACAGCATATGCAGCATGCCTTCCACAAAGATCTGGTTCGAGTACAGATTCTAAATAAGCAAAAGGGTGATAAACCCGAAGCGAAGATCATCGAGGTTATTCATAGACACCAGACTGAATTTGTAGGTGTATACCAACAAGATCGCTTTGGTGAATGGGTCATTCCAGAGGATAAACGCATCCGAGTACGCTTTGCCGTACTGGAAGGCGAACAGAGCAAAGCCAGAGACGGCCATATGGTCTCCGTAGAGCTCATTCAATGGGATGAAGGTCATCCAGAGCCACTGGTCAGGATAAAAGACATTCTGGGCTATCCTGGTGATCCCGGGGTAGATATTGCCCTCATTGTCCAACAACATGATCTACCTACGACCTGGACATCTAAATCTATTGACCAGGCCGAATCATTTTCTGAAGAGAGTGTTCAAAATGAAGTCCAAAATCGGACAGATCTGAGAAAACTCGCATGTTTCACCATTGATCCAGAGACAGCACAGGATTTTGATGATGCCATTTCAATTGAGGAAACACCCAGGGGCTGGAATCTGGGAGTGCATATCGCTGACGTATCTCACTATGTCACACCAGGCAGTCCCATAGACAGAGGTGCCAGGAAACGTGGTTCAAGTGTTTATCTGGTCGGCACGGCCATCCACATGCTACCAGAGAAACTGGCTTCCAATTTATGTTCACTGAAACCACATATTGACAGACTCAGTATGACTTGCATGATGGAAATTGGGCGGGATGGTCAATTTGGCAAAGCCAAGATCATGAACTCAGTTATTCATTCGAATCAGCGCTTTACATATGAAGAGGTTGAAGAGATCATTCATGGTAAAAAACACACCTATTCGAAGCAGATTCATGAAATGGAGAAATTGAGGAAAGTTCTGTTCCGCGATAGAAAATCCAGAGGAAGTATTGATCTGGATCTACCTGAGCCTATTGTCATTTTGGATGAAACCGGTTTCCCACATGATATCAAGCCATCAAAACGCTTAACTGCTCACCGTCTGGTAGAAGAGTTTATGTTGGCAGCAAATCGAGTAACTGCCGAATATTTGGATAAAAAATTCTTAAAAGCTAAGCTTCCTGGAATGTATCGCATCCATGAGACGCCATCACTTGATGATGTGAGCAAGCTGCAGATGATCCTGGATAGATTAAAGATACCCCAGAAGATCAAAACGCCTGTTAAGCCAAAGGACTATCAGGTCCTGGTGGAAGCTGTGAGAGAGAGCCCCTATAGACACTTTATAGAAAAGGTAGCGCTTAGATCCATGACTAAGGCTAAATATTCAGTTGAAAATCGAGGGCATTTTGGCTTGGCATTCAAATCATATACCCATTTTACATCACCAATCAGACGTTATCCTGATTTGACTGTTCATCGACTCCTGAAACAGTATGTCAAACAGGACGCTTCAAATCCTCCTTCACTGGCCTCATTGGAAAAATTAGCAGAGCATTGTTCCCAGCGGGAGAGAGTTGCCATTGAAGCTGAGCGGGATCATATGAAAATGAAGCAGCTGCAGTATCTCAGTAAACGGATTGGTCAGGAATTTGAGGGGGTTATCTCCGGAGTCTTGAATTTTGGCTTCTTTGTCGAACTGGCTGAGAGTTTTGTTGATGGGCTGGTACACGCTGGCAGTCTTACTGACGACTATTATGAATATGAGGAAAATAATTTCTCTCTGACAGGTAGACGTACACGCAAAATGTATCGCTTGGGTGACCCCGTGAAGGTGAAGGTTACATCAGTCTCTATCTCTGAAGGACTGGCAGATTTTGAGATCCTTAGCAATTAAAGGCTGTGAGAGATTCGTGCCTGTTCTAGATTTAAGCTTCGATATTTTTGTGAATTCATGGGAGTATGCGTGATGAGGAAGTTACATGTTATTCGCTTTTCAGGAATGGCTTTGATAATAGCCCTGATACTTGGTGCCTGTGAAAGACCCAAGGATAAAGCAATCGGATATGATCATGTCATTACTGTGGTATGTGATGATCGGAATTGGGAAGCCTGTGAGCCGATTTTAGCTCAAACCCTGGGGAAGGTATATCAAACTCCTCCCACAGAGACGCTATATACATTCCAGAGAATCAGTCCAAATGATCTAAACACGAACATACTGAATAAAAACTTGCTGATTCTGACCCGTCTTGAGGAAAAAAGTGGGGTGACCCCACAGGTGCGCTCCATGCTTCCTGATTCTACCATCAGTAATATGCGCCAGAACCCCAAGGGCTATTATCAGCAAGGTGACGCTTATGCCATAGGTCAGGCGCTTGTTGTGGTAGTCGGCAAGAATCTTGCTGATCTTCGAAATCGCCTTGAAATCAATCAGGATCAAATCTTCAATTTTATCGAGCAAAAAATGTTCGAGCGAAATACGGCCTTTATCTATCGATCAGGTGAGCAATTCGAACTTGCTCAAAGGTATTACGATCAGTATGGATTCTATCTCCGCATGATGCATGATTATGTAGAAATCGAAAATCGACCTAAGGATAAGATTGTGTGGTTGGGTCGTGATTTCCCATATCGATGGCTCACAGTCTCATGGGCGGCCCCCACGGATACCACTCTGGAATATCAATTGAATGATTTATTGACTGATACATTTGGCAAAAAACTTAGAGATGTTAAGCTGAATCCGGATTATTTGACATCAGAGTCTATCTGGTTCAAACAATACTCGACGTATAAGTACTACGGTTTGTGGGAATCAAAATCAGAGGTAAAGGGCGGTCCGTTTATCGCTTATGGGTTTTACGAGCCAGTTAAGGATCGGATATATCTTGTGTCAGGAATTGTGCATGCACCTGAAAAGGCTAAAATGCCTTATATTCGGCAAATGGAAACAATTCTCAGGACATTCGATACAGAAATATTTGAAGCTGATTAAGGAATTATAGTAAGTGAATAAAAGTGTAATGATAACAGGGATCAATGGCTTGCTGGGTCAAAATATTGTTCGAGAGTTTTCCAGGGATCATGATATTTATGGTCTGGACTTAACTCCCGGCATTTTTGGATCATCCAGTAACATCAAGGTCAAACAATTAGATTTAAATGACGTAAAAGCTCTGGATGACTACGTAGAGCTGGTTAGGCCTGATAGCATTATTCATACTGCTGCCTATACCAATGTTGATAGAGCGGAAGAAGATGAGGATATCGCCTTCGCAGTGAATGGTCTGGTTCCAGCATCAATTGCTCAAATAGGTAAGAAATTTGATATACCTCTGGTTCATATATCCACAGACTATGTGTTTAGTGGTGATTCTGGACCCTATAAAGAGACAGATACTCGTGATGCGAGAGGGAAATATTCTGAGTCAAAACTTGCTGGCGAAAGGGCAGTTCTGGAGTCAGGGGCTGAGGTGGCAGTGATTCGACCCAATGTCATGTATGGTCATGGAAAGAATCTCAAGAGTAGTTTTGTTGAGTGGTTGCTTACTGAATTGCGGAACGAAAGATCTGTTAGAATCGTCGATGATCAGTACAATAACCCTACCTATGCAAGGCGTCTGGCCGCAGTAATTAGAGTTGTTCTTGATCAAAAAGCATGGGATATCTGGCATTTTGGATCAAAAGAGGTTGTTTCGCGTTATACTTTTGCACTAAAAATTGCAGATACTTTTGGGTTGTCCTCTGCTTTAATTAATGCAATTTCGACGGTAGACTTGAATCAGAAAGCTCCAAGACCCATGCGCAGCGGTCTGATTTGCGAAAAATTGAAAAAAGAGCTGACAATTCCCATCATGAGCATTGATGAAGAACTGGCTCTGCTTAAGGAAGAAATGCATGTCTCGTAATTTAACAATCATACCTACTTATAATGAAAAAGAGAACATAATTCTTGTTATAGATAAAGTGCTTTCTCTAGATGTAAAAACAGATATTCTCATTGTGGATGATGGTTCTCCAGATGGCACAGCTGACCTGGTAAAGAATCGTCAGAAAGACACGCCTGAGTTGCATCTTATGGAGCGGGCTGGTAAACTTGGTCTTGGCACAGCTTACATCGCTGGTTTTAAATATGCCATCGAGCATAAGTATGATACGGTTGTGCAAATGGATGGTGATTTTTCACATGACCCTGAAGTTATTGAGACTTTTCTCAAAGAAATTGAAACCAATGATCTGATTATTGGATCGAGATATTTAAATGGTATTAGTGTTGTAAACTGGCCGCTTCAACGATTGATGTTGAGCTATTTTGCGAGTAAATATATTCAAATGATTACCCGTATGCCTGTGAATGATGGTACGGGTGGTTTTAAATGCTGGCGTGTTGATTTTCTGAAGCAAATTAATCTTGAAAAAGTGAGAAGTAATGGATACTCTTTCCAGGTTGAGATGAATTTCAGAGCCTGGAGAAAATCTCCGGATAGAGTAAAAGAAGTGCCTATTCTATTTGTCGATCGCACGGTTGGCCAAAGCAAAATGTCCAAGGCTATCGTTCGAGAAGCTATCTGGCGTGTCTGGTGGTTGAGGTTGATGGCATTATTGGGCAAAATTTAAGTCCTTTCTTCAAAACCTAATTTTATGAAGCTCTCCATTGTTATTGTCAATTACAATGTAAAAGCCTTTTTGCAGCAGGCCCTGGAGAGTATCCTCAAAGCCACTCAATCAATCGAAACAGAAATATTTGTTGTTGATAACCACTCCGTTGATGGCAGCATTGAAATGCTACAATCTCAGTTCCCTCAAATTCAATTAATCCAAAACCAGAATAATTTGGGATTTGCAAAAGCAAACAATCAAGCAATTAAGCAAGCTACTGGCGATTATATCTGGCTCCTCAACCCCGATACACTGGTGCAGGAGGACACACCGCAAAAACTTATTCAAGTTATGGAAGCGGATAAGAATATTGGGTTACTGGGATGCAAGATTCTGAACGATGATGGTAGCCTCCAATTAGCCTGTCGCAGAAGTTTTCCTACTCCCTGGGTAGCTTTTACCAAATTACTTGGTCTGGCTAATATTTTTCCAAATTCAAAATGGTTTGGCCGCTATAATTTGACGCATCTTAATCCCGATGAGGCTTATGAAGTAGAAGCCATCAGTGGTTCGTGTATGTTTATTCGCAGGGAAGCATTGGAAGAGGTTGGTGTTCTTGACGAAACCTTCTTTATGTATGGTGAGGATTTGGACTGGTGCTATAGGTTTGGACAGTCCGGTTGGAAAGTCTATTACACGCCTGCAACCAGTATTATTCATTACAAGGGTGAATCATCAAAAGTAGCCCTGTGGGATACCAATACTCACTTTTACCGCGCGATGGATATTTTTACAAGAAAACATTTCAAGTCAACCAGACGGTTTCCTATACACTGGGTACTTCGCCTTGGTATTTTTGCACGGTATTTACTATCAATTCTCAGCAAGATTAGCAAAAATGCAGCGGCTTATGTACTTGATCTTACAGGTCTTTTGATCATCACTCTCATAGCTATTTTTGTCAAGTTCAGGACTTTTGATGTTCTGAGTCAATACATATACGTCCTTCCAGTCTATCTGGGAAGTTGGCTAGCTGTTATCACAAGTCTTGGGTTGTATAGAACTTACAAGTATTCAGTGAGTAGATCCGTATTAGCAGCAACCTTGGGCTTCCTGATAAATGTTACCCTAACATATTTTTTCAAAGATTATGCATTCTCTCGTATTGTCATGCTGATCAGCTATCTGGGAGCACTTTTCTGGATCTCAGGTTGGAGAATAGTTGCTTCATCGCGACGAACAGAAAATTTCGCATTGGGAACTCAAAGAACCCTCGTCATAGGTGATTTTCAAAGTGCCAGCGATATCTATTCACGGCTCATGACCAACCTTGGGCTTGGATACACACCAGTAGGTATAATTGCTACTGATGGAATGAAGCATACTGATGATAGAATTATAGGTCACCTCGACGATTTGATGGCCCTGGTTCAGTATCACCGAATAGATGATGTCATATTTACCTCTGATAATATTGAACTGAGTCAAATATTTGATTATTTGCCGACCTTGAGCCAGCAGGGTGTCAAAATTAAACTGGTCCCCGGAAATCTTTCCTTTATTGTTGGGAAATCGGCAGTGGAGAATTTACAGACTGTTCAATTTGTGGATATGGATTTTAAATATTTCCATACCGGGTCAAAAATTATAAAACGACTTGAAGATCTTATAATTGCCTCCTTTCTTTACATCGCCTTACGACCATTTCAAGCTCTTATGGTGAAATCAAGATCCATGACTACTAAAGACATTCAAATAGGTGAGAAGACATATTCCAGCTTTAAAATGCCAGATGGACAGGTCTCATTTTGGAGTAATTTAAGCTTGCTTCCCCTTGTGATTCGGGGAAAGTTGAGCCTGGTCGGATCCCCAATTGATCTGATGGACAAAGGATGGGATATTAAACGTGGTATTTTCAGTCTTGAATCCGTGCGAGGGGGATCTCAGCTCAGTGAAGATGAGAGGTATTCTTTATTGAACTATTATCTTCACAACCATTCAGTCCTCCTTGATTTTGAAATCATTATTAAAGCCTTCTTAGGAAAGTAATATGAGCAAAACAGTATTAGAGTTCGAAAAACCAATTCATGATCTAGAACAAAAGATCATTGAAATGGAGATCATGTCCGGTGATTCCGATGTGGATATGAAGAAGGAGATTAAAAAGCTTCGCAAAAAACTTGTCGAGCAATCTATCAAAATCACTAAAAACCTCTCTCGATGGCAGCGGGTAGAGCTTGCCCGACATGCCGATCGTCCCCACGCGCTGGATCTCATCGATCTCATGTGTGACTCCTGGGTAGAACTGCATGGAGACCGCCTTTTCGGTGATGATAAGGCTATTGTAAGTGGTATCGCCCGGATAGGTGAGCAACGCATGGTGATAATAGGTCAGCAAAAGGGACGCTCCACAAAGGATAATCTCTATCGCAATTTCGGCATGCCATACCCTGAAGGCTATCGTAAGGCTCTACGTCATATGAAATTGGCGGAGAAATACAGAATACCAGTGGTCACTCTTGTTGACACTATTGGTGCCTATCCAGGTCTGGAAGCAGAAGAACGTGGTCAAGCCGAGGCCATTGCCAGAAATCTTTTTGAAATGAGTCACTTATCCGTCCCAATCATCGTGATTGTGATAGGTGAGGGAGCCTCCGGTGGTGCATTAGGTATCGGTGTAGGTGACAGACTCATCATGCTGGAGAATACCTGGTATTCGGTTATTTCTCCTGAAGGATGTGCATCGATTCTTTATAGAGATGCTACTCAAAAGAAAAAAGCTGCTGAGGCCATGCGTGTTACTGCGAAAGATCTATTAGAGATGGGAATAGCCGATAGAATCATTGATGAACCTCTGGGTGGGGCCCACCGCGACTATAAGGGTACTGCTAAGATACTGAAAGAGGTTATTCTTGAAGAACTCGATGCTATATCTGGAACCTCAGTTGAAGAGATGATTGAGAAAAGAATTCACAAAATAGAGAATATGGGTGCCTGGGAAGGCGAATGATCCGCTACGATTACCATTTCAAAGTTCGATATAAAGATATTGACCAAATGGGGGTCATGTACTACTCCAGATACTATGAATATTTTGAAGCCGCTCGGACTGACATGATGCGAGATTTAGGGCTAACGTATAAAGCACTAGAAGCAGAAGGCATTATGATGCCAGTGGTTCACAGTGAATCAGATTATTTTGGCGGGCCGGGTTTTGATGACCATCTGACATGTATTACTGAAGTCAATGAATGGCCCAAGGGGAAAATGGAGATTCTTTACACTCTGGTTCATGATAATGATCCAGAAAAAGTCTTAAATCGTGGTAAAACAATACACGCGTTTGTTAAAATGAACGGAAAACCTACAAGGATGCCAGAATCATTAAAGCAGGTCCTTGCAGAAAAATGGAAATCAGAACAATGAGCAACGAGTTAATCTTTTTTATTCAGACAATTATTGGCCTGACCATGGTTCTTTTTGCATTTCGGATGGGGAAAAACTGGCTATATGCACTTATAGCCATCAATTATGTCCTGGCCAATATCTTTGTAACAAAAACTATAACACTTTTTGGATTCGAGGCGACTGGTGGAAATGTATTATATGGTGCCATATTCCTCAGTACTGACATTCTTTCTGAATACTATGGTAAAGCCGCTGCTCGGAAGGGTGTATTTATAGGGTTAGGGGCAACCTTGTTTTACCTCGTCATGTCCCAATTAATGATCTCATATGAAGCAAGTCCCAATGATTGGGGTGCATCTGCTGGTATGGATACCATATTCAGCTTTGCTCCTGGTATCGTTCTGGCAAGTGTGATAGCCTATCTGGTGTCCCAGCTTCATGATGTCTGGGCATTTCATTTCTGGAAGGCCAAATTCGAAGGAAAACTACTCTGGGTAAGGAATAATTTATCTACAGCTTCCAGCCAATTAATTGATTCAATAACCTTCGCAATTCTTGCCTTTGCAGTTTTTCCAAGACTATTCCTTGATCCAGGTAGCGTGCTACCCATGTCTGTTGTATGGGAGATTGTTCTGACAACCTATATTCTCAAACTTCTTGTGGCATTTATTGATACCCCATTTATCTATTTCAGTCAAAGATTTGGACCAAAACACGAATTGAAATAGGGGAGTCTCACTTTTCATTTGTCCTCAGATTGGGTTGGTTTATATTTGCGCGCTTTTTCAATACGGAGACGTGGCCGAGTGGCTTAAGGCGGCGGCTTGCTAAGCCGTTGTACGTTTAGGCGTACCGTAGGTTCGAATCCTACCGTCTCCGCATTATTTCCCAGGTTTTGGGTGTAATAGAGAAGCAATACTACACTGGAGGTGTAGGCTAATTGGTAAGTCAGCGGTTTTGAAAACCGCCGTCCGTAAGGACTTGGGAGTTCGAGTCTCTCCACCTCCGCAATCCATGTCATATTTTACATATATTCTTCAGAGTGAGAAGGATGGTCGATACTACATTGGATCTACTTCTGACTTGGATCGTAGACTGCAAGAGCATAACTCTGGCAAGACTATGTCTCTAAAATATAGAAGGCCACTAGTTTTGATTTACTTCGAGGAGTATGAAACCAGGGAACTGGCGAAGAATCGTGAAAAACTGATAAAAGCTTACAAAGGTGGTAATTCTTTCAAGGAACTGTTGGACGGGAGTTCGTCCCGCTGAGCGGGATTCGCTTCTCTCAGTCTCTGTACCCCGCTAAGCGGGGCCACCTCCGCATCATAACATACTTTCTTAAACACCCGAATTAATTCGGGTGTTTTTGTATAGCACGAAAAATATTGTTATTAAAGTGGCCAGATAATTGGTATGAGTATTACGCCAATGATCCCCAGAATGATATGCAGGGGAATACCGGCACGCATAAAATCCATATAGCGATATCCACCAGGTGAAAATACCATAGTATTGGTCTGATACCCATTTGGTGTCATAAAAGATAGTGAGGCAGCAAACATAATGGTCATGATGAAGGGCATGGGATCCAGTCCCAGAATACCAGCAGACTTAATGGCCAGGGGTGTCATAATGATTGCTGTTGCAGTGTGAGAAAGAAAGGAAGTCATAAGCATGGTTATGAAGAATAGAATTCCGATAAGTCCAACGTGGCCAAATTGACTGCTTGCTGTAGTAATGATCCCACCAATTCTCTCTGATAGATGAATGGTTTCCATGGCATCACCTAGAGGAATAAGAGCAGCAATTAGAAAAATAACAGTCCAGTTTATGGATTTGTAGGCTTCCTGAGCCGGTACAATCCCTGTTGCCATCACCAGTATGGCTCCCAGGAGTGATGCCTCCATAATAGATAAGACATTAAGAGCGGCTACTCCCACGACAATGGGGATAATAGCCACAGCTAGCCACCAAAATTTTATTTTGTGAAGTTTTGTGTCCAATTCTTCCAGAATGATAAAATTCGGATCTGTATTCAAGGCAGCCATACGTGTTCTTGAGCCAAAGATTAGCAAGGTGTCAAAATGTTTTAATTTGACATGGGCTACTTTTGTGCGCATGAGTTCACGATAACGGCGTAGAGCGAGAACAAACAAACCATAGCGACGTCGGAAGTCCACCTCCATGAGGGATGATCCTGCCAGACTTGAATTGGGAGAGATCATGGCTTCCATGAGGATATTTTCATTATCGGCCAATTCATTGTCATTCATCTTGATATCTGTAAGGAGCAGCACTTTTTGATCTGCGCGAAATGCTTGAAGTTTGTCAACAGAACACTGAACCAGCAGAATATCATCTTCCTTGAGAACGATGTTTCGCATATTCGTTGTTATTGGATTTCCGTGACGGATGATTTCCAGAACAGTCAACTCATAAGTCTGTCCTAGATTCAAATCCATAAACTTGCGACCGTTCAGAGGCGATACTGCAGGGATGGCCACTTCAGTTAGATAGGTTCCGAGGTGATATTTTTTTGTTAGGCCAGAAACAGGTACGCGTGAAGGTAAAATCCATTTCTGAGCAGCCAGAATATATACCAGTGTAGCTGCCACGAGGATGACACCTAATTTACTCAGTTCAAACACTCCAATATGAAATCCAGCCTGGAAGGCAATATCATTGACAATCAAATTGGTAGATGTTCCGATAACTGTACAAGTCCCACCGACAATAGCAGCAAAAGAGAGGGGTATCATTATTTTTGATGCGCTAATCTTTAAACGGTGCGATAAATCTGTTGCTACCGGGATAAGGATAGCCACAGTAGCAGTATTATTTATAAAAGCCGAAAATATGCTCACCGATATCAAGAACAGAGTGGTTACCAACCAATTCCTGCCACGTCCATTGTTTTCCAGCCAGATCGTAAACACACGGATAAATCCTGTTTTCGTAAATGCATGACTCAAAACGAACATTGCACCAATTGTGATAACTGCTTTATTTGAAAAACCACTGATAGCTTGATGTTTATCAATGAGACCCGAGAGCAATAAGGCGGCCAGCACCAATAGCGAAGTGACCTCGATGGGAAACCATTCACGGATAAAGGCGATTATGGAAAGGATGAGTATCGCGAAGAAGATGATCGACTGCGTGTCTGGCATAGGTAGCATTTTAGGGCTTGTTGGTGTGAATGCAAATGGAAGGTTTTAGCAAAAAGAAAATAAAAACTCCCGCTCTTGGGTGTTGATTCTCTGTCATATATGTATATTTTACGTCATTATGGCAGAATTTAAACTAAAAACTGAATATTCACCAAGTGGTGATCAACCTGAAGCAATTGAAGAACTCGTAAGTGGTTTAAAGTCAGGTACTCCCTTTCAAACCTTGCTCGGCGTGACGGGTAGTGGCAAGACATATACCGTAGCTAACGTCATTCAAGCCGTCCAAAAGCCCACTCTCATCGTGTCTCACAATAAAACGTTGGCAGCCCAATTATATGGAGAGTTCAAATCCTTCTTTCCTGAAAATTCGGTTGAGTATTTCATTTCATATTATGACTACTATCAACCTGAAGCGTATCTCCCTGTGACGGATACATTTATCGAAAAAGACATGTCGATGAATGAAGAGATTGACAAATTGCGATTAAAAGCCACGAGCGCCTTGCTCTCTCGTAAGGATGTGATTGTTGTGGCTTCCGTTTCCTGCATTTATGGTTTAGGGGATCCCCAGGAATACAAAAAATCACTGGTTATTATCAACAAGGGTCAGAGCTACAATCAACGAGACATCATGCGCAAATTGGTTGATATTTACTATGAACGCAATGACATCAATTTTATACGGGGAAAATTCAGGGTACGCGGTGATGTACTCGAGATTTTTCCAGCGTACAACGAAAACGCTATTCGTATTGAGTTCTGGGGTAATCAGGTTACCGATATCATGACCGTTGATCCCCTTACTGGTGAGGTTCTTACTGAGGATGATGTATGCGTGGTCTATCCAGCCAGGCATTTTGTCACTTCGGACGAGCACATCGCCAAGGCTTTGGGTCACATTGAAGGGGAACTCAAGGAGCAAGTCCAGGAGTTTCGCATCAATAACCAATTGCTCGAAGCACAGCGCATTGAACAACGCACGAAGTTTGACATGGAAATGCTAAGAGAAGTTGGTCATTGTTCAGGTATTGAGAATTATAGCCGACATCTCACAGGTCGACAACCTGGTGAAAGACCCTTTACCTTATTAGACTTTTTTCCTGATGATTTCCTCATGATTATTGATGAATCGCATGTGACATTGCCTCAATTCCGGGGGATGTACAATGGGGATTATTCACGTAAACGGAACTTGGTGGACTATGGTTTTCGTCTGCCATCAGCACTTGATAACCGACCTCTCAAACTTCCTGAATTTGAACAATCAATGAATCAGGTCATTTTTACAACCGCTACACCAGCTGATTATGAATTAGAAAAATCCGATGGAGTGGTAATCGAACAGGTCATACGTCCCACTGGTTTACTGGACCCGGTGATCGATTTACGATCCAGTGAGGGGCAGATTGATGATCTCATGGAAGAAATCAATAAACGGATTGAAAATAAAGAGCGTGTTCTGGTTGTAACACTCACAAAACGTATGTCCGAAGACTTGACCGACTACCTCACAAATTACAACCTACGTGTGCGTTATCTTCACTCTGAGATTGATAGTATTAAGCGTATCTCTATACTCAGAGATTTACGTCTGGGTGAATTTGATGTCCTGGTTGGTATCAATCTCTTGAGAGAGGGTTTGGATCTGCCTGAAGTATCCCTCGTAGCCATTATAGATGCTGATAAAGAAGGTTTTCTACGGAGTAAGACCTCATTGATGCAAATAGCTGGCCGTGCAGCCCGCCATGCCAGTGGAAAAGTCATCCTTTACGCTGACAAAGTGACTGCCAGTATGCAGTATTTGATTGATACGACACAACAACGCCGCGAAAGACAAGTGGAATACAATAAAGAACATGGAATCGTACCTGTCACCATTTACAAAACTCCAGAAGAAATTATGGGAATTACCAGTGTTGCAGATGCGATGCACAGCAAGGAAGAGGCAATCAAGGAAAGCCTCAAGAAGTATGACACTGACTATGTTACTGGTGAACTCCTTGATACGATGAGACAGGATATGCTTAGAGCTGCTGAAGGGTTGGATTTTGAAAAAGCAGCCATGATCAGGGATGAGATCAAAAAGGTCGAAAATGAGATGAAACGATAAAAGTATGAGTAGCTCTATGTATTTTGAAGATAATCGTACTGTCACTTTACAGAGAAAATTTGGAATCCTGGGACAATCTGCCGGGGTCCAATCCATGCTGGAAACCATTGAGCAGGTAGCACCAACTGACATTTCAGTCTTGATTGCTGGTGAAAGTGGGTCCGGTAAGGAACTGGTAGCCTCTGCGCTTCACAAGCATTCCAGAAGATCGCATAAGCCATTTGTAATCGTAAATTGTGGCGCCATTCCAGCCGGTATTATCGAAAGTGAATTATTTGGACACAAGAAAGGTGCCTTCACAGGTGCTGGAAGTGATAGAAAGGGATATTTTCAGGCTGCGGATGGTGGTACCATTTTTCTGGATGAAATTGGCGAAACGCCTCTTGAGACCCAGGTAAAATTATTACGAGTCCTCGAGCAGGGAGAATTTTTACCAGTCGGTTCATCATCCTCCATGAAAGTCGATGTGCGCATTGTGGCAGCCTCGAACAGAAATTTGGAAAAAGAAGTCGATACAGGTTCATTTAGGAAAGATTTATTTTACCGTCTTAAAGCTATTACGATTACCGTACCATCCCTAAGAGATAGACGTGATGATATTCCTGTACTGGCCAATAAATTTGCCAATGATTGTGCCATTCGGAATCAAATTCTGTTCAAGGGGTTTTCAGAAGGCGCTTTGAAGGTCATGAGCCAGCATCGCTGGCCGGGTAACATTCGTGAATTAAAGAACTTTATTGAAAGTATGGTCATTCTAGAAAAGGGTGGTGTTATTAAAACCGAAGTGATTTATCGGTATTTGAATGCTGAATCTAGTCCTACTGAACTCAATCCATTACTTCCGGTTAAACTGGATCGTAATGTTGATCAAGCAGAACGAGAGCTCATTCTTCAACAGCTCTTCATGCTTAGACGTGAAATCGCAGAGATGAAGGGTCTGATTGATCAAAATTTGGTCCCACGGCCAACTGGTGAAAGTAACGGCGAAGAATATCATCCGGCTCTGGAAGTATTGCCAGATGATCATAGTAATGAAATTCATAGTGATGATTCTCCTACCATCCTAAATCCTCAGATGCTAGGTACACTCACTGCTGCCCAGGTGGAGAAAGAGCTTATCACAAGAAGCCTGGAACGATTCAATTTCAATAAGCGTAAAACAGCTCAGGCTTTGCAAATGGCTGAGAGAACACTGTATAGAAAGATTAAAGAGTATGAGATTGTTAAAGAAAATTAGTCCCATCCTGTTTACAGCAATTTTCCTGGCTGGGTGTGGAATCTATTCATTTAAAGGGAGCATCCCTGATCATCTTCACGATGTGGAGTTGGTCACCTTCAAGAATTTGACCACTGAATTCGCTGTTGAGACAGATATTGAAGAAGCGCTTACGGAGAGAATGCTGAATGAGCAATTGCTTTCACTCTCAGCAAAAGAGACCCCTGATTCTCATATAGAGGGCAAAATTAATAGTATCACTGATAAACCTAATAGCTTTGATGAGAACGAAAATATTTTAGAATATCGTCTTGAATTCCGCGGAGAGGTGATCTGGTATGACCATATTCGTGAGTCAGAGATATTTAAAAAGAGCTTTACGGTTTTTGGTACCTACTTTAGTGAAGACGAAAACGCCAATCGAAGTGATGCCGAAAAACTTACGCGCGAAGATGCGTATACTGAAACGATTGAAAAACTGATTGATTTTATTATAGAATCGATGACGGAAGAATGGTAGGAATGGAAAAACAAGGCAAGGATATGAAAGAGTACTTTATACAAAACGCAAAAGATTTCGTAGGGGAGACTGTTACACTTAAAGGATGGGCCTATAACGTCCGCAAGGGTGGCAAGATCTGGTTCCTGCTGCTTAGAGATGGTACAGGCATTATGCAATGCGTGGTGACCAAATTTGACGCTGAGGAAGCTTCCTTTGATATCAAGACCTTGATTACTCAGGAATCATCAGTAATCGTTACTGGGGAAGTGAAAGAAGAGCCCCGCTCACCAGGTGGTTATGAAATGCTGGTTCATTCAATGGAACTGGTGTCGGTGGCCGATGAGTACCCCATATCGAAGAAAGAGCACGGAACTGATTATTTGATGGACAATCGCCATCTGTGGCTGCGCTCTAAAAGACAGCATGCAATTATCCGTATTCGCCACACCATAGTCAAAGCTATCAGAGATTATTTTGATGATCGTGATTTTACACTGGTAGATACACCAATTTTCCAGAAAGCGGCCACGGAAGGTACGTCAACACTATTTGAGACTGACTATTTTGGAGAAAAAGCTTTTTTAACTCAAAGCGGACAGCTCTATGGTGAAGCTGGAGCAGCTGCTTTTGGTAAAATCTACTGTTTTGGTCCAACTTTCAGGGCAGAAAAATCGAAAACACGTCGTCACTTAACTGAATTCTGGATGGTAGAGCCCGAAATGGCCTACTATGACCTGGATATGAACATGGATGTAGCTGAAGATTTCGTTTCTTACATTGTTTCCCAAGTTTTGGAGCATCGTAAACCTGAACTGGAGACACTTGAGCGTGACATCTCCAAATTAGAAGCTATTCAGAAACCATTTCCTCGCATATCGTACACAGATGCGGTAAAGATACTGAACGATAATGGTGTTGAGTTTAAATGGGGCGATGACTTTGGTGGCGGTGATGAAACCATTATCTCAAGTCAGTTTGATAGTCCTGTTATGGTGCATCGTTATCCATCTGCCATCAAGGCATTTTATATGAAGCGAGATCCTGAGAATGACAAACAGGCTATGGCTCTAGATATGTTGGCACCTGAAGGCTACGGAGAAATTATCGGTGGATCACAGCGTGAAGATGATATCGAAGCCCTGGTTGGCCGTATTAAGGAAGATGGTGCCACTGAGGATGATTACAGTTGGTATCTGGATCTTCGTCGATATGGTTCTTTCCCTCATTCAGGGTTCGGATTGGGTGTTGAGAGGGTAGTATCCTGGTTGTGCGGATTACAGCATATTCGCGAAACGATTCCCTTCCCAAGGACTATTTCTCGTCTAAATCCATGATAAAACCTGAAACCAGCATTAGGATTGCTATCATTGGGGCTAGAGACGCGAGCCCTGATGGGATTCAATTTGCCTACGATGTAGGTAAGCTTCTCGCCGAAAGGGGAGTTATTGTTTATACTGGTGGTGGTGGTGGAATCATGAAAGCTGCCAGCAAAGGTGCCCGAGATGGTAGTGGAATAGTCGTGGGCATTCTTAAGGATTCTGACGGTCTAGATGCTAATGACTTTGTGGATGTCCCTATTATGACCGGTATGGGTGATCTGCGAAATGGGATACTCATACGCTCTGTACATGCTGCAATCGCTGTCGAGGGAGCCTACGGCACACTATCTGAAATTGCCTACACGCTGGGATATGGTAAACCTGTACTTGGGTATAATACATGGGATATCAAAGGATTGGAGCAACTGCAAAGCCCTGAAATCGCCGTGAAACGAATATTCGAATTAATTGAGGAGGTTGTTGATGAACAATGATCTTCGTCTCGTAATCGCACAGGTCAATCCTACAGTGGGTGCTTTGCAAGCCAACACAGAGCGCGCTCTGCACATCATGGAGCAGATGGAGGCCTCAGGGCAGGATTTATTGGTCTTTCCTGAAATGTTTATCCCTGGATATCCACCACAAGATCTCATACTTGAAAAACATTTTATCCTCGAAAATCAAAAGATGGTGGACAGGTTGGCTGCAGCCTCAGGTGAAATGTTGACACTTATTGGTGCCATACATTATGATGGTACTGATACCTACAATGGGGTTGCCGTCCTTCAGAATGGAAAACTTATCCAATGGATACATAAATCGCTATTACCCACCTATGATGTGTTTGATGAATGGCGTTATTTTAAACCTGGCCGTGATAATGAGCCCGTCGCTATTACTTTTCGAAATGGGGAGACACTGCGTCTGGGAATTCATATCTGCGAAGATTTATGGGACGAAAATATTGATTATAAAATTTGTGATATTCTGGGTGACAGAGGGGTTGACCTCTTCGTTAACCTGTCTGCATCGCCCTTCGTAAGTAATAAATACATTGAGCGTAGTAAGCTGATAGTCAACAAGATAGAGAAATATAATAAACCATTTATTTATGTAAATTTAACCGGAGGCCAGGATCAGCTGGTATTTGATGGTATGTCCATGGTTGCTGATGAAAATGGTGACTGGGTGCATGTTTGTCCTCAATTCAACGAAAGTATAAGTGAGATAATTCTCCCAGCTTCTTCAGATACAAGCACTTCAGTAAAATTGCCAGATATATCCAAAGAAGAACAGGTTTTCAAAGGATTGGTTCTCGGTGTACATGATTACTTTGCCAAAACGGGACACACTCAAGCGGTTCTGGGCTTATCAGGTGGTATTGACTCAGCCGTAACTGCTGCTATTGCTGTGGAAGCCCTGGGTACAGAAAATGTTCTTGGCATCGCGATGCCATCCAAATATTCTTCTGATCATAGCGTCACAGATGCTGAAGTACTAGCTGCTAATCTTGGCATGAAATATCTAAATGTACCAATTGGCACCATTTTCGACGGATTTCAGAGCACCTATTCTCAAATCCTTGGGGCACCAATCAGCGGACTTCCTGAAGAAAATTTACAGGCGAGAATCCGCGGAAATATCTTGATGTGTTTTTCAAATAAAGATGGCAGTTTACTCCTCACAACCGGTAACAAGACTGAAATTGCCCTGGGATATTGCACTCTTTATGGAGATATGTCCGGTGGATTGGCTGTGATAAGTGATATCGGGAAACGTATGGTCTACCGACTTGCTAAATATTACAATCAAATCAATGACAAGGAAATGATTCCCCAAAATACTATTACCAAAGAGCCCAGCGCAGAACTTCGAGAAAACCAGGTGGACCCCTTTGACTATGAGGTAGTGGCTCCCTTAGTAAATGCAATTATTGAAGAACATTCAGATCTTGCGACTCTCCTGGCGAAGGGCTGGGACGAAGAGCTGGTTAAAGATCTCCTCCATAAAGTACGTATTAATGAATATAAGCGTCAACAAATGCCCCCAGGAATACGCGTTTCATCAAAAGCTTTTGGTATTGGTCGTCGTATGCCAATTGTGAATCACTACCGCCAAGACAAATAATATTCCATCTTTCGCCGAATAGGATATGCCATATCGGCATGTATATGCACAATAATGAGCCTATATGGCGTGCATTATCTATTGGCACAGGACTTGTCATTGTAGTAGCGCTATGAAATACGAAGCAAATATTAGTAATCATATAATCGAGGTGAAAAATGGGTAAAGTTATCGGTATCGATTTAGGTACCACAAATTCTTGCGTATCCGTAATTGAGGGTAAAGACTCTGTTGTAATTACGAATGCTGAAGGAGGGAGAACGACTCCTTCCGTTGTTGCTTTCACGAAAGAGGGGAATCGCCTAGTAGGACAGCCTGCAAAAAGACAGGCTATTACCAATCCTACCAACACAATCTATTCAGTAAAAAGATTTATGGGTCGCAAATTTAGTGAAGTTGAGCGCGAAATTGAAGAAGTTCCGTATCAAATTATCAGTGGACCAGGTGGTCGTAGCCAGGTTCAGGTAGGAGATGACTCCTACTCGCCACCAGAAATTTCTGCCATGGTACTTCAGAAGATGAAGCAAACTGCTGAAGAATATCTTGGTGAAAAAGTTGACGATGCCGTTGTTACGGTACCTGCGTATTTTAACGATTCTCAGCGTCAAGCTACCAAGGATGCAGGAAAAATTGCCGGCTTGAATGTTCTTCGTATTATCAACGAACCAACCGCGGCTGCTCTGGCTTATGGATTGGACAAGAAGAATGATGAAACCATTGCAGTATTTGACCTTGGTGGTGGAACCTTTGATGTCTCCGTACTTGAACTTGGTGATGGAGTTTTCGAAGTAAAATCAACCAATGGTGATACTCACCTTGGTGGCGACGATTGGGATCAGGCCATCATTGAATGGCTTGTGAGTGAATTTAAAAAATCTGAGGGCATTGATCTTTCTAAAGATGCTATGGGCATGCAGAGACTTAAAGAAGCCTCTGAAAAGGCCAAAGTTGAGCTATCAAGCACGAGTTCTACCGAGATCAACCTACCATATATCACAGCAGATCAAACCGGTCCAAAGCACCTTGTACTAACACTTACCCGTGCCAAGTTTGAAAGCTTAACCGAAGATCTCTTCAAGCGACTGAAGCAACCTTGTTTGAATGCTATCAAGGATGCAGGTTTAGATGCTAGTGAAATCAACGAGGTTATTCTAGTTGGTGGATCCACCCGTATTCCAAAGGTTCAGGAAATCGTCCAGGATATTTTTGGTAGGGAACCTAACCGAGGTGTAAATCCTGATGAAGTGGTCGCCATGGGAGCTGCCATCCAGGGTGGTGTACTTTCTGGTACAGTATCTGATGTTCTGCTACTTGATGTGACTCCACTTTCAGTGGGTATTGAAACACTTGGGGGCGTGTGTACTCGTCTTATCGAGAGAAATACTACCATCCCAACCAAGAAAAGTGAAACCTTCTCTACTGCAGCTGACAATCAAACGCAGGTAGAAATTCACATTCTTCAGGGTGAACGTCAGATGGCAGCCGACAATAAGTCAATGGGGCGCTTTATTCTTGACGGTATCCCACCGGCTCCACGCGGTATACCCCAGATTGAGGTTACCTTTGATATTGATGCTAATGGTATCATGCATGTGTCTGCTAAAGACAAGGCTTCTGGCAAAGAGCAATCGATTCGGATCGAGGCATCAAGTGGTTTAAGTGATGCTGAGAAAGAAGATATGATCAATGATGCTGAAAAGCATGCTGAAGAGGATACCAAGGCAAGAGAACTCATTGATACAAAAAATCAGGCAGATGCCATGATTTATTCCACCGAGAAAAACCTGAAAGAGTATGGCGACAAAGTACCTGGTGAAATGCGCGCCATGATCGAGGAAAAAGTTGAGGCGTTAAAATCTGTAAACAGTGGCACGGATAAGGTTGCGATTGACAAAGCTATCGCTGCACTTACCGAGATATGGAATCAGGCATCTGGCTCCATGTATGAAGCTGTCAAAGATGACGCTGAACAACCTGCCGCAGAAGGTGCTGAACAAGCAGGCGGTAAAGCCTCCAGTGAAGAGGAAGTTGAAGAAGCTGACTTTGAAGTAGTGGACGACGCTGAACCAAAAGAGTAAGTAAATGATGCGGGGCAACAGCTCCAGCACCAATTGAATAAAAGAAAATGATCAGATAGCCCAAGCGGTATTCTGGTCATTTTCTATTGTCAGGGGATTGATATAAGCAATATCAGGATATTCTTCCTTTTATAATTTGAGGTAAAATGGTGAACCATTCTGGTTCTAAGTGGTAGAAATATGGAAAAACCTCTATAGATTCCAGGCCAAGTGAAAGGGCAGATGAGTAGGTGAAAAGGAGAGTAGCACAATGGATTGGTGGAGGATTGCTAAGTACAATTAGCATCCTGATATACCTCATTCTATTCCAGACTCATTTATTCTCTACGATCATTGTAAACTCACTCAATAAGTACATTCTGTTTCCGACTGGCATATCCATGAGTGGTGAGGTTGAAGGGGGGCTTCTTCGAAAATCTATGAGTCTTCACCAGTTAAAGGTCAAATCTGATTTAACTGGTGATCCACTTCTGTCTGCTGATGAAATATCTGTACTGGATTGGGATTGGGATTGGTCCACGAAGGAACTCACCCTGCAGAATCTCTTCATCGATGGATATACTATCCAAACTCAAAATGCTCCGGAAATCCCAAAATTAGCTGGTGATCCTAAACCATCAGTTTCCACAATCATTCAGAATTTTAAAGCTGAACATGGGCGAGTATCATATAGGAGCGGCGATTCAACGCAAACCATTGTAGTTCCGACCCTCCACTCCACATTATTGTATATAGACGGATTCGTTGATTCAAAAATTCATTCAGCTGTTGTTATTGCCCCTTCAATTATTAGTGACACGCTGTCAATAACAGGTCTGCTGGGAATCGATGCAAGTGGAAGCATCAAGGCAAGCGATCTAGAGGTAAGCACACCAAATCAGTTTCTAGATCTCGATTTATCCTACGCGTCAGATGATATATCGGTGAGCATGAGTGCTACTAATTTTGACCCAAACACCATTAAGAATATTACCCTCCCTGCATGGCTCTCAGACCTTCAGCTTAACTGCAATATTGAGGTAAGCGAGAGGAACAACATATTGAGGATGTCAGGGAATGGGTCTGCTTTCCTTCCCGGATTTGAAATTCCTTTCGAATTGCATGATTTGGAACGCAATCCCTCAGGTGAAAGGTTTGATTTAACACTGGGTCCTGAATTAGAAAATTTTAGAGTTGTCGCCTCCAGATTGCCCTCAGGTGAGCAAACTGCCCAGATCTCCATGTTCCGTTTCAATTTTGAACCACTTCTAGGGGATGCCTCCATTCAGTTTTCAGAACCTATTGGCGATATTTCCATCAGTGGAAAACATGATGATTATGATATCAAAGTACGTATAGAATCATTTATGTTCAATAATCTGCGTTTTGATACCCTTGAATCAGATTTTACATATTCACTGGAAAAGGGGATGAATTTTTCAAACGGACATTTTACTCAGGCCAATAATAAGCTCAAGTTTACGGGAAAATTATCAGAAGAGTTGATTAGCATGGATGCTGACATTGACTTTTCCGATTTTTCATTTCTTGAAGTCATGGGGACATCAAATAAAATTACTGGCGATATCTCCAGTCATCTAAAAATCACTGGAAGTCCTGATCACCTACGCCTTATAGGGGATATCCAACCCAATAATCTTTCGTATGACAATAAATTGACCCTTACGGGTGAAGGGAAAGTTGATCTCTCCTTAGATAATAAAAAACTTAGTGGGGATATTGCTCTACTGGGGGAGAGTGGCTTCCTGTTTAGAGATAGCCTGCAATCCTACACGATTCTGGGAAATATTTCTGAGGATGGATATTTTATTGAAGATCTGCACCTTCAAGGTATTAATAACATGGTATCTATCAGTGGTGGCTACGATCACAAAAACATCATTCTTAACAAACTGAACATGATCCAGGGTGAGAATCAGCTTAAACTTGCCGACACTGTGTTGGTCAGGGGCAATCCTCAAGGGATTTTTCGCCTACCATCAAGTATTGTTACCTTTAATAATGGTGGAATCTCTCTTGAAGGCACTTTTTCAAAGCAGGATGGTTATGACCTGAACACAGCATTTGAGCTGATAGATGTGGCCCGAGTTCTGGATTTCTTTAGAGTGAAAGCCAGTTTTGCTGGAATAGCTTCTGGCTCAGCCGCCATTAGTGGAAACTTGTTGGATCCAATTATTGATGCTAAACTTATTCTAAAAGATGGTATAACACACGGTTATCCAAGCGACTCTGCTAACATAGACCTGAGACTTACCAGCTCAGAAGTCATCAGTAACAACATTGATGCTTTTACTGCAGGTGGCTCATTGAACCTGGTCGGTAAATTACCATGGGGATACAAAGTCAAAGGTGAAGAGATCGGTGATACGCCTCAATCCTTTTCCATTCTTACTGACAACTATCGATTGAGTGATCTCAACTTTACATCCATCGTAGAGATGCCAATTTCAGGGCGCGCTACTGGCTCAATATCCATTCGAGGGACACCGCTTGATACAAAAATGGATGCTCAGTTTGCACTTTCGAATGCTGCTTTTGACACACTTAAATTTTCTCAGGGTTATTCAGAATTGACCTATGAAGGAAATCTTCTCTCATTTGACACGCTATCTATGGTCACTAACTGGGGCTATGGTTCTGGATCGGGATTCATGCCTGTCTCTCTTGATCTGATTGCAGAAGACCGGTTATCAGTCGCCTCACGGGATATGGGACTTGAATTTGAGTTTAATCTCAATGAAATGCCATTTCTGTCATCATATATTTCCTCCATAGATGCCATTCAAGGAGATTTTATTGGTACACTTGATTTTACTGGCCCTCTGACTGCTCCAATAAGAAATGGGAAGATTCGAGGACACAATGCCAGACTTGAAATTTCACTCCTGGGTAATCCCATTACTGACATTCACGCAGAGATCACCGTACTTGATAATACTTTGATTATTGATCATTTCTCGGGACGAATGAACTTTTCTGAGGGCTCAAATTTAAACACCCAGGGTGCTGTAGGCTGGATGGCTTCAAAAGCCGGAGATTTGATTGGGGTCAATGCAACTGAAACTTATACTGGAGAAGTAACGGCAACGGGTGGTTTTGATTTGACTTCATTCTTTGAACCGCGTTTTGATATTCAGCTAAAAGCAAATGAAGTCTACTATAGAAGCACTGATGGCCTCATTGAAGCCATTGCTGATGCCGATTTAACATTTTCTGGCCAGGACACATTAAATGTTGAGGCTGTTATCCCTGTTCTTCGAGCTGGATATTATGCAAATTTCGAATCTGAAACCTCCTATGATGAGAAAGTTAGCAAAACTGGCAGCAGCTTGTTTACGTACAATCTGGATACCCAGTTTGCCAGTGACTTGCTTATCTCAAATGATCAAATGGAAGCTGAATTCGAAGGTGAATTATGGCTGTTGGATTATGGTGATGAGATCATGCGTTTTACTGGTACGCTTACGGTACTGGATGGTGGGAAATTTTACTATCTTGGCAATGAGCTCGACCTGCTGTCAGGAGAAATCATCTTTAATTCCGTAGATTTTAATCCCCAGATCAATATGGAAGCAGAAATTGTCATTGAGGGCGAGAGAGTCCAGCTCATTTTGAGTGGAGATCTTGATGAACCTGAATTGCTCATTAATGCCGAAAGTACACAGCTAACACAAAGTGATGTGTTGACCTATCTGACATTGGAAAAAACTCTAGAATCAGTAAGTTTTGACCAAACTGCTCTAGACCCAGTGAAAACCTACGGTGAGATTCTTATGGGAAAACAACTATCAAAGCTGGGTCGTGAATACATTGGGCTGGATCTGGTTGGTATAGATCTGGCGTCTGACTCCACGGCAAATGCGAGATTTAGGCTTGGACAGCGAGTATTTAAAAATTTGATGGTTACTTACGAAGGAGCTATCCAGCCTACCGATGGTGAAACAGATTATGATTTTGGATTTGAATACCAGATCAACAAGAATGTTTCTGTAACAAGTAAAATTAACCAGAACGGAGAAGTGGAACTGAACGGGAGGCTGAAATTTACTTACTGAGATCCTTTACTCCCAGATTCCTGCTAGTGACTTTTCTGCTAACGCTAAATGTTTTCGCCCAGAATTTTCAGGAAGCTCCAGAAATTGTGGATATTCAAATAACTGGAAACAACCATCTTACCAACAAGGATTTGCTTAATCAAATTCACATCAAAGAAAAAAGATTGGTAAGCAAGGGCAGTTTCTACAATCGGCACCATCTTGCCAGGGAAATAGAAAAACTAGAAGACTATTATACGCTCAACGGGTTTTTGGATGCTCAGATCACCGATTCCCTGTCTATAGGTGAAGGAACCATTATTATTGTTTTAATGGTTGAAGAGGGGAAACAGTACTACCTCAGGGATGTGACCCTATCAGGGAACAGCGTTTTTAGCGAACAGGATTATCTTGAAATCATTGAATTTCAAGCTGGTTCTAGCTTCAATACCTTTAAGATTAGGGAAAGCCTAATTGAGATGCTTACTCTCTATCAAAACAATGGATATCCACTTATAAATATACAGGATAGCGTGGTTGTAGAAGATTCAGTGAGCCTGTACATCAAAGTGAAAGAGGGACCCAAACTAAATATCGGTAATATTAATTTTGAAGCAGTAGAGCAAATTCAAAGTCATATTATCGCTCGGGAACTGATTGTAGATTCCGGGGAAGTATTTAATCTGGCAAATATTGAAGAGTCAAAACGTCGTCTTTATGAGACCAGTCTCTTTAACAGTGTCAATATTTCACTGGGGAATGTTAATCTGGATTCATCAACCATCGATATAGATGTTGAAGTGATTCCAGCAAAGTTCCGGGCCTTCGATATGAACATGGGTGTCAAACAGGGTCAACCTGAAGGTTCCATTAAATCTGATCCAGAATTAAGTATCGGGATTTCAGGAAGCTGGTATCACAATAATTTATTTGAGCAAGGTAAAAGGGTTCGAATTGAAACGAAAATTAGCTCCATACACCCCTTAATCTTTATTCCCCAACGATTCAATTTTGATTTCTTTTATGTTGAGCCCTGGCTATCCAAATTAAGAATTCCTCTTACCATTAATCCTTTTTTCTGGTTTGTGGATTATGCCAAAGAAGATCAAAGTAAATATTTTAATAATTTGGCCTATGGCTTGCGGGCAGTCATGACGTATAGATGGTTCAGAACGATTAAAATCCAATCTCTCGCAGAATGGAGTCGATCAAAAAGTAGCGGAGCTCCAACGGAAGAAGAAGATTTGTACCAGGAAGCACGTAAAATTGGTTTTAAACTCATCTGGGACAAGCGTGATAATTATTTCTATCCTCATCATGGATTTAAATTTGAAATCGAACCAGCAATGGTTGGATACTTTTTAGGTGGAGATGATTATCTTCAGGTAGAATCTTCATTCAGTTCATTCTGGAATTTATTTGGTGATGTGGTCTTTGCTCATAACGTGAATATTGCTGTGGCTTATAAGCCTGATTCAACAATTATCATTCCCTTCGCAAAGAGATTTTTTCTGGGAGGTAATTCCAGTGTCAGAGGATTTGAGCAAAGGATGCTTGGCCCAATAGACGGTGATGGTGCTCCACTGGGAGGTAATCTCAGACTCTATACAAATTTCGAATTACGTTTCCCTCTATATAGCATACTGGGCGGAAGTCTTTTTCTGGATATGGGGAACCTCTGGTCAGAGATTGATGATGCAACTATGTCTGACGTGGAAATGGCGGTGGGAGCTGGTATTACTATTGATACTCCTATTGGACCAGCCCGCATAGATTACGGAATACCCCTGGGGACTGAGCATGCTAAGAATGAAGGACAAACGCACATTGCCATAGCATACGCCTTTTAAAAAAATTATAATGCAGGGAACATGGATTCTAATGATACGTAGAAGATGCCGTGAATCAGGTTACATGTTAATATTGTCAGTATCAATCGATTCAAAGGGAAGAAGAAACAAGAGGAAATGATTCAATGAAAAAATTAGTTATTCTGGGGATTATCGTTATGAGCATGCTTGTCATCTCCTGTGGAAAATCGTATGATGAATATCTTGCTCAAGGTAGTGAACTACAAGATTCAAAAGACTATGAAGCTTCTCTTGAATCCATTCAGAAAGCCATTAATAAAGCTGAGACAGCTGAGCAAAGGATTGCAGCCAATATCGAGGCTGCAAATCTATCAGCCAAATATTTAAAAGATCTTGATAGGGCTGATGCATACTTTATGGCTACCCTGGCTGATATCAATGATTATTCGGCTGGTGATTTACGTGATCTGGCTAAGCAGGCCTTGGCGATACAGGCTAACGAAACTGCTGTAAAAATGTACATGCTTTGGCTTGATAAATATTCAGACGAATCTGATGCGGTGATGGTAAAATATGAATTCGCAGAAGTATATCATAAGAATGTACTCGATCTTAAAAAAGCCATTGCAGTTTATGGCGAAATTGTGGATCAATATCCGGATTCTGAGCAGGCACCCAAAGCCTTATTCTCAATTGGATATATCTATGCCAATGAGCTGGGTGAAAATGAACCTGCTACCAAGTATTATTCAAAATTTATTGAAGCATACCCAAATCATGAAATGGCACCCTCAGTTGAGTTCGAGTTGAAATATCTCGGTAAATCACTGGAAGAAATTCCAGAATTGCAACATTTACTCAGCAAGACATCTTAATTCACAGGATTTTCAAGTATGACATTTGATCTTACACAGCTTAATGAGAAAATTAAGGATAAAAGTCTATTCCTAAAAACACTGGAGGCAGAAGCCGCCAAAGTGGTGGTAGGACAACAGGGAATGATCAGACGCATTCTCATCGGATTGCTATCTAACGGCCATATTTTGTTAGAGGGTGTTCCCGGTTTAGCCAAAACGCTTACCATTAAGACTCTTGCCCAACTCATTGATACAAGCTTCAATCGTATCCAGTTTACTCCGGACCTCTTGCCGGCTGATTTGCTGGGTACCTTGATCTATAATCAGAAGAATGGTGAGTTTAATGTCAAAAAGGGTCCACTTTTTGGTAATATCATTTTAGCTGATGAAATCAACCGGTCTCCTGCGAAAGTTCAAGCTGCTTTGCTTGAGTCTATGCAAGAAAAACAGATCACTATTGGGGACTCTACCTACAAGCTTGAAGAACCATTTCTTGTGTTAGCAACACAGAACCCGATTGAGCAGGAAGGAACTTATCCTCTGCCTGAAGCTCAGGTTGATCGTTTTATGCTGAAGATTAAGGTCGATTATCCAACAGATGAAGAAGAATTTGAAATCATCAAGCGCATGGCCCATCCAGAACCTAAGTTTGATATCAAGCCTGTGATCAAAAAGGCGGATATACTCGAAGCCCGAAACGTGGTTGATGAGATATATATTGATGATAAGATATTCAAATATATCGTATCACTGGTTATGGCAACCCGGGATCCTGCCAAGGCCGGGCTGGTTGATATGGAAGCGCTCATTGAATATGGTGCCTCTCCCAGAGCGTCAATTAACCTGGCTCTTGCTGCTAAAGCTAATGCGTTTATCAATCAGCGTGGGTATGTCACACCTGATGATATCCGTGCAATTGGTATGGATGTATTGCGCCATAGAGTTCTGGTTTCATATGAGGCTGAAGCTGAAGAGGTCACGAGTGAAGATATCGTTCAGCGGATTTTTGAAGTCACTGAAGTACCCTGATCCAATTATTAGTCTACGAGAGTACAAGGACCTATTTATAAATTATTTCGCAAGGAATAATGACTATTGCTAAATCGCGATCTATTAAAAAAAGTCAAGAAAATTGAATTAAGCACACGACACCTTGTAAATGAGGTGTTTGGTGGTGAATACCACTCCGTGTTTAAGGGCCGTGGTATGGAATTCGCTGAAGTTCGTGAATACACACCCGGTGATGATATCCGCACCATTGACTGGAATGTATCAGCTAGAACAGGTGTCCCTTTTGTCAAGCTTTTTGAGGAAGAGCGCGAACTTACTGTAATGATCCTGGTAGATGCGTCTGCATCAGGTGCATTTGGGACCCGCGTGCAGATGAAAAGAACTCTGGCAGCAGAATTGTCCGCCGTTTTGGCTTTTTCTGCTGTTAAAAATAATGATAAGGTCGGATTGATCATCTTTACAGATCGAGTAGAGAAATATATACCTCCTCGCAAAGGTCGTTCACATGTGCTTCGCGTTATACGGGAAGTACTCGATCATGAGCCTGAACATCAGGGTACCAGTATAAATACAGCACTTGAATTCATGAGTAGAGTCATCAGAAAACGAGCTGTGACCTTTATGATTTCTGATTTTCTGGATAAGGATTATGAAAAAAGTATCAAACAGGCCAGCCGTAAACACGATATGCTTTCATTTCACCTTCAAGATCCGTGGGAAATTGATCTACCCAATCTTGGCTTGATCCAGATTCACGACGGTGAAACAGGGGAGACCTCTCTGATAAATACAGGAAAGTCATCTTTCAGAAAAACATATGAGGCTAAGTCAAAAGAACGGATAGCCAAATTGCAGGCGTTTTTCAAATCTAGTGGGTTGGACTATTTACCCATTCGTACTGATGTTCCTTATGTTGATCCCTTAATAAATTTCTTTAGAAAGAGAGCATCCAGAAGACGATGAGGCTCATGGCATTCATATTTGTAATGGGTTTGACAAGTCTGTTTGGATTCGACGCTCAATTTCAGGGGGACAGTTTAAAAGGTTCCCTGGGTGAAATTTTGTCCTTTGGCTGGGATATTCATCATCCAGAGGGAGCTCATTTAACTTTTAGTGAAATAGATCTAGAGGGCACTGGTATTGAGGTTCTTGATAGGGAACTGATCCATATTGAGGGCGGATCAAGCCTACGCTTTAATACCGCAATCTATGATTCAGTAGGCATATATACTTTCCCTTCATCCATCGCATATTTGGATAATTCAAATGGTCTCGATAGCCTTTTTCTCCGAGGACCAGACCTTGAAATTGCTTCAATATTGACATCTGCAGATACGACCTTCAGAGACATTAAAGGTATTCATAATATTAGGACGCCTATTAATCTCGTATTTGTATTGATCCTACTTCTCGTACTTATTGTGGCTTTCTTGATTTTCTACCTCCTCAGACGACTAAAAACATCAAGGGTTCAAGCTGCACCACCAAAAATTCTTGTTCCACCGGAAGAAGCACACATCATAGCGCTCAGAGCATTTGAATCCTTAAAACGTTCCAAATATTTACGATTTGAACAGTTCAAAGATTTCTATTCCGAGTTAACACACATTCTAAAACAATATTATGATAATCGATACCTGGTGAATGCCCTCGATCAAACCACTTCTGAATTTATTATTACCATGAATTCCATGATTGAGTTTGATACCGAATTGAAAAACGAGACACAAGAATTATTAGAAAAAGCCGATTTTATAAAATTTGCCAAAGCTGGGAGTGATGAACTTGAATCCGGCAAGGCGTTAAATCTGGCTATTGACTTAGTAAATCGAACAAAGATTCAATCGAATCAAGGAGATAACACGTGATAGATGTACAAAATGTTACCAAGTCTTATGGGGCATTTGAAGCAGTAAAAGACGTATCCTTCTCTGTGGAGCAAGGCGAAATCCTTGGCTTTCTTGGTCCAAATGGTGCTGGAAAGACCACAATGATGAAAATGATCACCTGCTATATGCCTCCAACTGGTGGAACCATAACCGTTGATGGTATGGATGTCCTTACTGAATCCATGGGTGTCAGAAAGAAAATTGGATATTTACCTGAATCAACCCCTCTCTACGAAGAAATGGGTGTTCGTGACTATTTAAACTTTATAGCTGATGTTCGTAGAGTGCAGGGTGCTGACCGAACAAGAGCTATGGACCGCGTTATCTCTGTAACTGGACTTTCCAAGGTTATTCACAAAGATATTCATGAATTATCCAAGGGGTATCGCCAGCGGGTTGGCTTTGCACAGGCTATCATTCATGATCCTGAAATTCTGGTGCTGGATGAACCCACTACCGGTTTGGATCCTAATCAAATAATTGAGATAAGAAACCTCATCCGTGAGCTTGGGGAAAGTAAAACAGTTATTTTCTCCACGCATATCATGCAGGAGGTTCAGGCAACCAGCGATCGGGTCCTCATCATAGATCAGGGGAAGATAGCCGCTCAGGGTACTGCTGAGGAGCTTAAAGCTAGCATTGCTGGGCAGATGCATCTTGATATGGTCCTGCGCAACGCAGATAAATCAAAATTCATTGAAGTGGTTAACGGTATTGAGCACATTCACCTGGAAGATATCAAACTTCAAAAGAACGGTGATATTGAAACTGCTTTAAAGATTGATGCCGGAACGGATCTTCGAGAACAGTTATTTGATCTTGCGGTGAGCAACCAATGGAAAATACTTGAATCATCTCCATCTTCATTCACTCTTGAAGATGTATTTAGAAAATTGACCAATTAAGGAACCTATTCATGTCTGAAGTTCTAGCTATCTATAGAAAAGAGATGAAGACTTATTTTAATTCTCCCATAGCCTTCATCGTTATATCCTCATTCCTAGTCATCACCAACTGGCTTTTCTTTGACTACGGCGATTATCCATTTTTTGCCATTAATATTGCTGATATCCGTGGAATATTTGATTATGGAGCTATCGTTCTACTCTTTATTGCTCCTGCAGTGTCCATGCGATTGATTTCTGAGGAAAAACATCAGGATACTCTCGAGTTATTGGTAACCATGCCCATTACAGATATGCAGATCATTCTGGGGAAATATTTATCTACCCTGGTAATTTTTGCCATTATTCTTGGCGGAACATTGATTGCACCCATATCCATCTCATTTGTTGGTGATCTCGACTCTGGAATTGTGATTAGCAGCTATATTGGATTTTTCTTCCTGGGTGCTACCTATCTGGCCATGGGACTTGCAGCAAGTAGCTTTACTCGGAACCAGATCATTGCCTATATCATGGGGATGATCATTATCGCGGTTTTTTTCCTGATGAATGGGATGGCCAATGGATCAGGTCTCATTGCCACGCTTTTTGAGAATTTGAGTATTCGTTTTCATTATCAGAACTTTTTCCGTGGCGTTCTTGATACTCGAGATCTCCTCTATTTTATTTCCCTTATTTTTGTATCTCTACTTGTAAGCAGTACGGCCCTAGCAAGCCGTAAGAGCAAATAGGGAGGAGCAGATTATGAATTCAAATAATACCTGGTCCTTTACCCTCATTATTGTTGGTGTCATCTTTGTGCTCAACCTTTTTGCTCAGCAATATTTTGTTCGCATTGATTTGACAGAAAATGAACGTTATTCAATCAGTGATGTTACACGCGATATTCTGGCGGATATAGATGAACCTATTACTGTGAAGGTCTACTTCTCAGAGAATTTTCCACGTCAATTGATTTCTGTTAAGCAATATGTCCTCGATATGTTAAATGAATACCGGGCCTATGCTGGTTCCTCACTGGAGTATGAGTTTATACCAATTTCTGGGGAGAATCAGGAATTGGAACAGGAAGCTATGTCGTATGGTGTTCAACCCGTGCAGGCCAACATTACAGAAAGCGATGAAATCAAAGTTCAGCGAATTTATCTTGGAATCGTTTTCCTGTATGGTGATCAGAAGGAAGTAATTCCATTTGCTCAGCAAATCGAACAGCTCGAGTATGATATGACAGGGTCCATCAAAAAGCTGACTCTGGGTAGTTTACCAAAAATTGGCTGGTTAACAGGGCATGGCGAGCAGCCACTTGGCGAAGAAGGCGTAGCTAGAGCCACAGGCGAGATCCAAAAGAATTATGAATTAGTTGAAATCAACTTGAGTTCCGAGGAACAGGTCCCGCAGGATATTAATACAGTCATTCTTGCCGGGGCGACAGCTGAATTTAATGATCACGATCTCTATAAACTGGATCAGTTCATACTCAGGGGTGGTAGACTTGGTGTATTTCTAAATAAGAAAATAATTGAGATGCAAAACCAATACATGCCAGTCCAGGAAAATGGCAGCAACATTTTCGTCTTTCTGGAACACTTCGGTGTGAAGTATGGTAATCAAATACTAATGGATAAGACCAATTATCAGGTTCAGGCTATGCAGAATCTTGGCTTCTTGCAGATTCCAGTAGCAATGGATTATCCCTTTGCACCACGTATTTCAAATCTGAATGAAGACAATCCTATTGTCAATCGCTTGAACGAGCTGGGTTTCTTTTTCGTGAATGAGGTTTCACAGGTTGGAGATACATCAAGGGTATCATTCACACCTCTGATGCATACTTCAGATATGACAGGTTTTGCGATGCCGGATCAGCGGACCCGATCCATCAACATATCTGCAGGTCAGCAAGTACCGGATTATATGTATCGCGAAGGACCCAAGGTTGTCTCTGCCATTCTAGAGGGAGAGCATACCTCATGGTTTGGTAGTACTAAACCGGATTCAATCACTTTTCCTGGGATGCACTTAGCTGAGTCAATTACTTCTACTGTGATGGTGACCCTGGGTAATGCCACATTCACTTCGCAACAGTTCATGGTGCCTACAAGTCTGACATTTTTGCTTAATACTGTCGACTGGCTGCATGATCGGAATGGCTTGATCTCAATTAGATCAAAAAATGTTCAGCCCTCACAGCTAGAAGAAATGAGTGGGGGTAAACGTCAGGCTCTGAAGTGGATAAACATACTGCTCGCACCATTCCTGATTGTATTGTTTGGTGTTATCAGATGGTATATCCGTAATAAATCAAAGAATCTCGCAGGAGTTGGAGCATGAAAAATAATCAAACTATCCTAGCTGCCGGTATTCTTGGAGTTTTGGCAATACTCTATTATTTAACTCAAACAGGTTCCGTGGATACCAAGACTATTGATGTAGACCTGTTTAGTTTTGATAAGATGGAAATTACAGACATTAGTCTGATAAGTGCTGGATCAACGATCGAGTTCAATAAAAATGAAACGGGTTGGAGTCTTGAGGATTATCCTGTTGATACGGTGCGAATGAATCAATTAATGGATCTCTTCTCAGAATTAAGTATCGACCGAATGATTACCAGGAATCTAGATAAGCACAGCAAATATGAAGTGTCAGACCAGGATAGTCGTTTCCGCGCCCGAGATGGTGATGGAAAAGACTTACTGCATCTGATCATAGGCAAACAGGGCGCAAACTATCAAGAAACCTTTGTGAGAGCAGATGCTACAAATGAAGTATATGCGGTCAAAAGTAATCTGAGTCAGTACAAAGATAAGACCGCGAAGGATTTCTGGGATCGCTCTATTACTCAATTTGATGTCAATCAGATCAACCATGTAAAATTTAGCGGTGAATTGAATTATAGCCTGCAGCGCGAAGGACCAGTTTGGTCATACGATGGAGAGCAGGTGGACTTCGAGAAGGTAGTGAATATGCTGCGACCCCTTGAGAATCTAAAGGCCAGCAATTTTGCTGATGAAATCGGAGCTGATAAAGCCTTTTACAAGGCATTAAGCGTGGGCTTCGAAGATGGATCCAGTCTTGAACTGAGTTTTTACCTCAAGGATGTTAATGGAGCTCTGCTTCTGGTGAAGCTAAGCGGTAATGATAAGATATTTGAATATTCCAAGTCTGGTTTAAATCGGTTTAAGAAGGAATTTAAAGATTTACTTCCCGATCCTGTACCCACGCCATAATAGATCCCAGTTATTAACAAAAAAAGAGGGCAGTTAAAACTGCCCTCTTTTTATATCAGAATTAGAAGAACTACTCCCAGTTGATCCCAAACAGATATGCCAAATCCTCAGCCAGAAAGTCTGGAAACATCCCATTCACAGTTGGGTCACTCCAACCACTCTGCCAATCACTATAGGATGTAGCAGTCCACACCATATCTGGAGCAATATATTCGGATATGCGTTCCAGATAATCAATCGCTATGTCACCATCAATAGTAAGAATAGTACCTGTGGTGATGACTCCACTCCATTGAAATGATATCTCAGGGAATTGGTGTAGTTCATCAGAATAGTCTCCAACCGTGACCAGGAATTCCGACCATAGATCCCAGATGGCAACCGGTAGATCACCCTGGTTGGCTGTCAACAAATTGAATGATAAAAAGCCCAATGTCACGGTTGCCGTAGTGTCGCTGTTGCTCTCGCTATATTGAATATTGACTGAAATGGGGGTGTTATTCAGTCCTGCTAAAAGTACTTCGGTCTCTTCAAAGCTAATATGCTCATATAAGGTAACCTGGTTATAATTATAGGCCGTGGTTGTACTCATTGTATAGGGTGGTAATAGTGTTTTATAATCAGCTACCGTATTTAGGTAGTATTGGGAGATATCTATTGAAGCACTACTCTCATCACTAAATCCTCCCCGTTCATCACTAAAAGCATAATCTACACTTGTTGGTTCTGAAAGCGTGTTCCTTAGGGCATTAAGAGCGGTCAGTATTTGGGATGATTCGGTTTGACTAAATTCAACGAAGAAGTGATTCAGTTCTGTAACTTCAGAGTCAATCAAGGCAAGGACCTGTTCAGCCCTGTCAATAGACGACATTGCAGATGCTTGAGCTTCACTGAGCAGGGTTATTCCATTGGTATTCAGAGTCGCAAATGTCGAGCCCAGGCTTAATCCAGCTATGATCGCAGCTGGATCCGTAGTATCCAGTTCATAGTTGTATGCTGCCAGGCCCTTAAACATGCCCTGCAGAGCGAATAAAGATGATTCCATTGCAGTGATATCAACTATATCAATCTGAACGCCAGCGCCCAAAGTGAAAGCAAATTCTGGATCATTGTCTATTGAATCCAAAGCTGCAAGTCCTACATCAACCATGGGAATATAATTATCAGTCACTTGGATCTGGAAATCATTAAAAGTATCCAGGGATTCAAATTTTAATCGAGCAAGCGCAAGTGGGTTTTCAAAATATGAAGCGATCATTCCTTTCACTCTAGTGACGGAGATTGGCAGTCCAAATCCATAACCGACAGGATTTGATGCAACACCAGGCTCACCAAAAGGAGCATAAACTTTTACGCTAGAGCCGAAGATATCGCTCATCATAGTATTTTGAGATAGAATAAGTAGACTTGTAAACCCGAGACCGAATTGTGCATCTTGATTCCGCCAATCTAATACAGAAGCTTCCTGGTAAAACCCATGTGATTCACTAAAATCAAGACCATTGAGGATCATTTGAGCAGAATCCGGATCAGCGACAAGTAAATCTCCAATTACAGGAAGCAGCGAGGCATTTGCATTGGCAACTAGAACAACCGCTGCTGCTGAATCCTCTGGCGTCACTTCATTGTCATTGTTGATATCCTCACAATTAGTGAGAAATAGAATGATTACACCTATTAATAATACGAGTCGCAGTGCATTTCTTTTCATTTTAATCCCCTTCCGAGGTTAATGGTGTTAATGCTGTGAAGATAGTTTTTCACATTGCAATATAATTTGAGCCTGAGCACAATCGTTCAGAAATGTGAATTGCATCCTTTTTGTCAAATATACTGTTTTTGGAGGGTTGGCAACCATTAATTCCCCCTGTACACAACTGTAGCTGCAGCCTGCTGAGCAGGAAATATTATGATGTCAGCAATTTGAACATGGGGTGGTCTTGAGGCAGCAAAAATAACTGCTTCAGCAATATCTTCAGCAACCAGAGCTTCAAGACCCTGGTATACAGCTTCGGCCTTGCTTGCATCCCCCTTAAATCTAACCAGACTAAATTCTGTATCTACAAGCCCAGGCGATATGGCTGAAACTCGAAGTGGGGTAGACACCACATCCATTCTGAGGCTTTTGGTGAGAGCGTCCACAGCATGTTTACTGGCACAATAAATACTTCCCCCCGGATAGGCTTCGTGCCCTGCAATTGAAGAAATATTTATCACATGTCCCCGTTGGTTCCGTTCCATACCCGGAACAACCGTTCGAATCATATTCAGAACGCCTTTTACATTCGTGTCCAACATGGTATCAACATCATCGCCTGGTGTCTCGTGTGCCTTTTCAACACCAAGTACCAGTCCAGCATTATTCACAAGGACATCAATATGTTTAAATGGATCGGGCAAAGATGATATCAGACTTTCAACAGCAGAACTATCTCTCACGTCAAGAGCTTTCCCTAAAACCTGTATCTGATATTCTTTCTGAAGTTCTGAGGCCAAATTAAGAAGTTTCTGCTCACGTCTTGCAGTAATAATCAGATTAGAACCCTGTTGGGCAAACAAGCGGGCACATGCTTCACCAATACCCGCGCTGGCACCAGTTATTAAAATGGTTTTATCTTTTAGGCGATTAATCACAGAGTTGCTTCCTTATGTGAATTCCAAAACAAAATCAAAATCAGTAAGCTACAAAACAGACCGGGATAGAATGGTTCAATGCCCCAAAAGTAACTCCAATCGTCTATTTTTCCAAAAAGGAACCAGAGAAATGATGCCATAGGTGGTATGGTTAAATTTAGAAGCACAGCACGTTGAGAAAGGGGTTTCTTGAAAATGCTAAACAAGGTGGGGATGAGCAGTGCTGGTATCGATATAGTACCAAAGGTATACCAGAGATCGATGACGGAAGGCATCCAGATTGCCATGACAATCCCTATTAACATCACAATGAGCATACTTGCTTTAATGAGAACTTTCGTTGAATAGGTTTTAAAGAACGAAAAAGTTGAAAGAATATCTTTCCCCAATGTGATTCCTGATACGAGGGTGTTGCTGTCCAGGGTTGACATAACAGTTGCCAAAATGCCCACATAGAACAATCCCTGGAGCCCTATAGGTAAAACAGCATTTCCTAAAACTAGGAAAGCTTGAGACGGTATTGTTTCGGCAGGCAGATAGGAAAATGCATATAAGCCGGTGAGAGTTGTCATTAAATCAAAGATAAACCAGAACAAAACTGCCCAAAGGATACCACGTTTTGCGATTCCTGGGGTAGTTGTTGCATAAACCCTTTGATGAAAACCGGGATCCACCATAGTCCATGATCCTATAAAAAACCAGACCAATATATATCCTAAGCTTTGCCCACCTGTAAGGGATTTGTGTGATTCTGGCAGGGAATGCCATAGATCTATGGGAGACATATATTTTCCACTCAGGACCATCAGAATAATTAAAAATCCGGCGAACATGAGTAAGAATTGAAGTTTGTCGGTTTTAATTACAGAGGTAAAGCCACCATTAAGTATATAGAATAGTGAAAATATTGATCCCACGATTATGGCAACGACCAAATTCAGACCCAGAAAAAAGTTGAGGATTAATCCCAGGGTCAAAATGTATGGAGCCGGACTTGCTAGCAGAAGTACCCAGACGGATGCCAGCCATCCCGCATTTTTACCATAGTCAGATACCAATATTTCAGGAAGCGAGTTCACTTCCAATGCTCGAGCTTTCTTCGCCACCAACAAAGCGAAGGCAATACCAAAGACATAGTAGGGGAGTCCAAATATTATCCAATTGGATATACCATAGCTGGTACTGTATTCACTGACACCAAGAATGCCACCATACCAGGTAGATACCAGTGTCATCACAAAGGCGGGCAGTGTCAGCTTTCGACTCATGAGCATATAATCAGAGGTCGAATCAGTACGTGTATTGTATACTCCGACGAGTAATACAGCAATGAAATAGACTAAAATAAGACCAATATCAACCAGATGTAGATTCATAAGTATATCGTATTACTCACTGATACACAGCGATATAAGCACACCCTGATTGAATCATGAACGTGAGGTTATCCTTAATGATCAGGTTGCTCTGACTGATATACCCATCAGAACGATCCCGATTTACAATCTCCCACTTGAGACCAGTGGAATGAAGACCCTTGTACTCAGTGATTGGCAAAACACTCAGGGTATTGCCATGAGTGACCCGTAGGTCGAAGTTACATTTAGGGGTTATTCGTTGAATAATTTCGAGGGATATATCTTTCTCAGATGATAACTCATTTTTAAAGATAACGACAATATGAGTATCAATGGACCCACAGATATGCAGGTTGTGCAATAAATGATCCGTGCGGTCACCACCAGCACCCAGGAATATCAGTGACTTGACAGGATACGTCTCAAACGCGTAATCCAACGTTTTCTGGAGATCTGTACGATCTTGATCGAGTAAAGGAATAACTTCTGTTGATCCAATATCAATCATCTGTGCTGAATCCATATCACCAAGCACGAGATCAGGATCAAGTCTATATTTTTTAAATACATTAAGACCCCCATCAACAGCGAGAACGATATCAGCTGCCATCATCTCAGCTTTAAGAAGCGCTTCACTCGGAGGATTTCCAGCCAATACGATTAAAACATTCATATCTTTAATACTTAAAGTAACTATTTCCTATAAACTCACGCAATATTGATGTTCCAGGGACATGTCTATCGGGAATTGAATGAAAAAGTGATAACAGAGTAATCAGCCTATCGCGAACTGTATTTTTAGAGGCGGATTTTAACAAAGGTAGAGCATACCTTTTCAGAATGGATAACTCATAAATAAGGGCAGAGTTAAACATCGTATCTGCCTGTTCCTGAAATGGAAAGATATTACTTAGTTCTCCATGGCGTACAGAGTTCCATCGACCAATTGTGTCATCTGCACTATAGCCGCGATAATTATGATCCCGTACAATGCGGCGAATAAGTCTTCCATCTGAAGTTGATACGGGATGGGTATTATCAATGTTAAGCTGTGTTAATGCACTTATATATACACGATAATAGCTTTCTTGTGATAAACCCTCATGAATGAGAGGATTCAAGCCGTGTATGCCCTCAAAAATGAGAACCTCATTCTGCTTGAGGTCCATGGTGTCCTGCATAATCTGCTGCTTGCCATCTACAAAATTATAGTTACGCTTATTAACCGGGAGTCCAGTAACCAGTTGTGCTAATTCATGTTTCAGGGCCTCAAGATCCACGCAACTTACGTTTTCAAAATCTAAAGTTCCATCCGCCTGAGGAGGAATTTTATCCCGATCCAGAAAATAATTATCCATGGAAAGATATTTTGACTGGATCCCATTGATAGCAAGATGAATGGCAAGCCGCTTGGTGAACGTTGTTTTACCAGAAGAGGAGGGACCCGCTACAAAAACGACTCGAATACCTTTTTGATTACTGATGTCATCGGCCAATGCCGCAATTCGCTTCTCTTGCAGCCCTTCTGCAACCCAGATAACCTGTTTGAAACCCTTTTCCATGATTTGCTTATTGAGATCATGAATGGATGACACCTTGAGAATCCGACCCCACTTTTCATGTTCTTTCATCATCCCAAAAAGTTTGGGTGAATCAGAATATGCTTCCAATTCATCTCCATTCTCACTTATCCGGACCAGGAAACCTCGATCGTAATTCATGAGTTCGAAATGAGGTAAAGCAGATAAGTCAAGATTTGTAAATTCGTATGAAGCTGATATATGCTCTCCCAGCATGAGAACAGGTGGACGAACCGTGTGAATTCTGGGTGTCAACAGGTGTTTCCAATCCTCAGGTTTGGCGGCTCGAATCTTGATATGTTTTACATCGGCTTGTAACTGGTGCATCTTATCGTAAATAGTTTTCAATTCATGACTGGAAACATGCTTCTGTTCCTTTAGCACACAATAAAAACCATCTCCGAAGGAATGGTCTATTATGAGAGTTCTTGTAGTCCCATATATATTTTTGATGGCTGCTGACATAAGAAAAATGACTGCCCTCGTCTTATGTCTATATGATTCTACCTTATTGCTCATCTTTCACCGGTTTTCTTAATGATATGATATCCAAATTGAGTAGATACAGGTTTTGAGGCTCTTCCTCGACCCATTTTCTTGACGGCCTCCTCAAAAGGTTTTACCATTTGACCTGTACCAAACCATCCGAGATCACCACCTTTTGATTTACTGGGGCAGGTAGAGTATTCCTTGGCGAGTTGCTCAAATCGAGCACCCTTTTGAATCTTCTTAAATAATTCTTCAGCTAAACTTCTGTTTTTGACCAGTATATGGCTGGCTCTCCACTCCACAATATCTCCTCATCTACGCAATTTATGACAGACCTCAAGATAGAGAATTCGATCTATGAATCAAGGAAACCATGTAATTCAGCCTGTAAATCTTGATTATCTGCTCACCCATTTGTCAGTCACAAGAACTTCACGAATAGGACCAGAACATATGTTATCTGGTCACAAAAGAATCGACCCGGTTGATGCTGAATATATCATAGGAGGTACGATGAAACTCTTAGCCCCTTTGGCCGTTATCGTTTTCATCTTTGGTTCTTAACAATCTAATGTTATTGACGATGTCTCTGATCTGACCTGAGCCATAGCAGGGCTTTCAAAGTAATTCCGACTCCTGTTGCAATCTTTTGATGTTCACACTATACTGAAACTGAATTCTTAATATTTTGAATCTAAAAGTTGGAGCTTATATGGCATATATAGAATATGTGGATCCAAATGACATTCCTGAAGCGAATCGGGTGAACGATCAGGATCATATCCTACGCATTCATGGCGTACATAGTGAGGTTATGCGACATCACTTTACATTATACAAGGAGTTGATGTACAGGAAAGGACCCTTGACTCGCATCCAGCGAGAAATGATAGCTGTGACAGTCTCTGCAATTAACGAGTGCCATTACTGAATTGAGCATCACGGGGCAGGGCTCCGCAGACTTTTAAGCTCCAAACAGATTTCTATTGAAGATCAGAGCTCCCTTTTATCTGGATTGATAGAGCTAGGGGATCATCAATCCTTGAATCCCCAGGACAAAGCCATACTTGCCTACACCAGCAAGTTGACTCGAACACCAGGTGCTATCAGCAAAGCGGATATTGATCGCCTGCGGGCACAAAATCTTGATGACCGTGGAATTCATGACATTTGTGCGATTGTAGCCTATTTTGCCTTTGTAAACAGGATGGCAGATGGTTTGGGCGTAGAATTAGAAGATCGTTTTAATGAGAGATAGTCACTAGTAAGGGGTTAACAATTATTAGCTGCTGCCTGCTAATCACTTACCATGGCCGGAACGCTAACAAGGAATACTAAAATAAGAAGAAGCCATTTTGAGAGGCTTATTTTGAATCTTGTAGATTTTTCAACACCTACCCAAATACCCGTAATATCGTAATAACATTTTGCATATTCATGCAAATCATCCTTGGATTCGAATAGAGACCCCAGCATTTGGGGTGTCCTGAGAATAGAATGCTCTGCGTCGTAAATAGCTTGTTCACAAGGGGTTAATGCCTTCGATTCAATACAATATATCGATGATGGAGAGATGAAGAAGAGGGAAATGACAGCATGTATAAGTATATGGCGATATTTCATTAATATTAAAACCTCCTAATGGAATTTGGGATATCGATATAAGCTATGTATGTATAGATGTAATCAAATATTCGATTGCACATCTGGAGAAATTTAGAAATAAAAAAGACCCCTGAAAATCAGGGGTCTTATGTACACCGGCCAGGAGTCGAACCCGGAACCTTCTGGTCCGTAGCCAAACGCTCTATCCAATTGAGCTACCGGTGCATGTCAAATAAAGATCAATATCTTTACAATCGTAGCGCGTAGGGGAGTCGAACCCCTGTTACCGGCGTGAGAGGCCAGCGTCCTAGACCACTAGACGAACGCGCCAAATTATGCTTTTATATCGAGTTTGCACTTACAATCGATACTTGTGATTCCATTATTCTCACAATTAAAATGGAATCCATAAACATTCAAATAACGTTGCCGGGGGAGGATTCGAACCCCCAATGAAGGAACCAGAGACCTTAGTGATACCATTTCACCACCCGGCAAAAAGCTTAAAGCGCGGCGAATATAAACAGCGGCCTAAGTCATGGCAATATTATATTCCCATAAGAAATAGCATTGTTCTGTTCAAATCGTTTCTGAGCTGCAGTCCGGTTTATTGAGCAATCAAAACGTGCATATCTCATGCAAATAGATGGAGAAACATTTATGAGCCAATCATGTTGCATTGTTACGACAACAATAGACGACGCAAATATTGCCAGTACACTTGCCAGGGGAGTTATTTCAAAACATCTGGCGGCTTGCGTTCAAATCATTCCCGACGTCACCAGCTATTATGAATGGCATGGTCAATTAGAAAAGGCTCAGGAATTGATACTTCAATTTAAAACCACACAAAAACGTGCGGGTGTGTTGATGCAGTACATTAAAACGAATCATAGTTATGATATACCTGAAATAATTACTACCAGGATCGACAAGGTGGATCCAGAATACGAGAAATGGATAGAAATGGCTGTAATTCAAGATTTATCATAATACCATGTTAATATATATTATGTCGAGTGATGATAATATGTAAAAAGGGCATCTCTACCCTTCTTACGTTAATCCTTAATATTCTTTTACTTTACGACGATATTTACAATTCTATTCGGTACCACAATTTCCTTAATAATCGTCTTGCCTTCTGTATGTTGCTGCACTGATTTCTGATCGTGCGCCAGTTTAAGGATGCTATCTTTGTCAGAATCAACTTCCACCTCTATCTGGGCTCTAACCTTTCCGTTGACTTGGACAGCGAGCTTTACCAGGTCTTTTACCAGGAGTTTCTCATCATATTCTGGCCACTCGGTATAGGCTAATTCGTTCTTCTCGCCCAATAGATGCCACATTTCTTCAGCAATATGAGGTGAAAAAGGATTTAAGAGCTTGAGAAATACTTCCAGTGCGACCCTTGGTACCTCATCTAAAGCACGTAAATGGTTGGAAAAAACCATTAATTGTGATATTCCTGTATTGAAAGCCAAGCCTTCTAGGTCATTACCAACCTTTTTAATGCTGGCATGCATTAAGGTTAAGGTCTCGTTGGAAGGTTGTGCGTCGCTTAATTCAGTGATTTGCCCTTCATCATTTATAAAATGCCTCCACAGACGGTTTAAAAAGCGATAAACACCTTCTATACCACTGGTATTCCAGGGTTTAGAGCGTTCTAAGGGACCCATAAACATTTCATACAATCGCATGGTATCTGCGCCATATTGCGCCACAACCTCATCGGGGTTGATCACATTACCACGGGATTTGGACATCTTTTCACCATCCATCCCCAGAATCATACCCTGGTTTACCAATTTTTGGAATGGTTCACGAGTTGAAACATACCCTAAATCGAATAATACCTTATGCCAGAACCTTGCGTACAACAAATGCAGCACAGCATGTTCAGCCCCACCAACATACAGATCTACCGGCATCCAGTACTTCTCTTTCTCTAAATCCCAGGCTTGATCATGATTGTGTGGATCGATGAATCTTAAATAGTACCAGCAAGACCCTGCCCATTGAGGCATGGTGTTGGTTTCTCTCACATACACCTTTCCGGATGACGGGTCAACGACGTTTAACCACTCCTTAGCGTTGGCTAAGGGGCTTTCCCCTGTGCCTGATGGTTTAATGCGCTCGAGAACTGGAAGTGTAAGTGGTAAGTCACTGTCTGACAGCGGTATAACATCGTTGTCACCATGTAGGATTGGGATAGGTTCTCCCCAATATCTCTGCCTCGAGAATAGCCAATCCCTCAGTTTATAGTTAACCGTAACATGACCTTTGCCTGTGGACTCCAACCAATCACCGGTTTTAGTTATCGCTTCTGAAGGTTTCAGGTCATTAATCGAGAAACTACCATCTGCTGTGGCAGAGTTGATCATAAATCCATCTTCTATCTGGGTAAACGCTTCTGTGCTGATATCTCCACCAGATACGACCTCTCGAATTGGCAGATCAAAGGTTTTAGCAAACTCGTAATCTCGTGTATCATGGGCTGGTACAGCCATGATGGCTCCAGTACCATAACTCATTAATACATAATCACTAACCCAAATTGGAATTAGCTCATCATTAACGGGATTCACAGCATATGCACCCGTAAACACTCCCGATTTGTCCTTCGCGAGCTCGGTTCTATCCAGATCACTTTTATATCCGGCTTTAACTGCATATGCTTCCACCTCAGCCTGTTGCCCTGAGACGGTGATTTCTTTCACATAGGGATGTTCAGGCGCCATAACCATATATGTGGCACCAAACAGGGTATCTGGACGCGTAGTGAACACTTCCAGGGATAAGTCATGACCATCAACAGGAAATGTGACCTCTGCCCCTTCACTCTTACCAATCCAATTGCGCTGCATGTCTTTGATGGACTCTGACCAATCCAGATCATCGAGATCTGATAGCAAACGCTCTGCATATTCAGTAATCTTTAACATCCATTGGCGCATGGGCTTTCTTATGACAGGATGGCCGCCTCGTTCAGATTTGCCATTAATAACTTCCTCGTTAGCGAGGACTGTTGCCAGTTCTGGGCACCAGTTAACAGCTACTTCTGCCTCGTAAGCCAACCCCTTTTTGTATAGCTGGAGAAATATCCATTGTGTCCACTTATAGTAAGCTTCATCGGTGGTGTTTACCTCACGGTCCCAATCATATGAAAAACCCAGGGATTGAATCTGACGCTTGAAGGTTGCAATATTCTCAGCTGTTTTTATCGCTGGAGGTGTCCCTGTCTCAATGGCGTATTGTTCTGCTGGTAAACCAAATGCATCCCAGCCCATTGGGTGAAGCACGTTGAAACCTCGCATCCGTTTGTATCTGGCAAGGATATCTGTGGCTGTATATCCTTCAGGATGACCGACATGAAGACCAGCACCTGATGGATAAGGAAACATATCTAAAATATAATATTTGGGTTTTTCTGTGTGATGGTCAAGCGCCTTAAAGGTCTTATTCTCATCCCAATATTTCTGCCACTTCGCTTCAATCTGATCAAATGGATACCGTTCAGCCATACTCTACCTCTTTTAAATAAAAAACGCGGATTCAAATCCGCGCTGTAAAAATTCTCCTGTCGGGGTGAGAGGATTTGAACCTCCGACCTCTTCGTCCCGAACGAAGCGCGCTACCGGGCTGCGCTACACCCCGAAATGCCCTAAAAGCGCGATAGTATATCATTCTCAAACCCTGTTAGCAAAAGGATAATTGTGGATTTCCAGTTGTGCAGGGTTATCCGAGCAGTTTCACTCCTGTCGTGGTTATAATCGTGACAATCGTAGCACTCATAATGAGTCCAGTGAAGATGGCCAGAAAAGATTTTCTGTATGACAAGCCAAATAGAAACGCTGCTGCTGCACCTGTCCAGGCACCCGTTACAGGCAATGGGATACCTACAAAGATAACCAAACCCAGAAATTCCCAGGTTTCTATCATCTTCCCTTTTCGACGTGTTCTGGCAAATAACCAGTTAAAGAACCTCTCACCGAGGGACCAACGCATTAAGAAGTTAGATATTGGGCCTAAAAGGAAGAGAATTGGAATGGAAATCAAAAAATTTCCAGCCACAGCCCACATATAGGCATCGTACCATGACATCTCACCAAAAGTTATGCCCCATGGCAAGGCCACTCTGAGTTCCCCTATGGGCGTCATAGCTAATAGAAAGGTGATCCAACGCGGATCCTGTATAAACTCTTGAAAGAATTGAAGAACTGATTCTACCACTTAAAACTCCTGAAAATGGTTCTGATAAAACGTAATGTGTCCTTGAGAAGATGCATGTGACTCTCCTCCGACCCATATATAACCGGGATGGGCTGCCAGACTAAGAGGATTCTCAGCTTGGCTGCATTAAAAAACACGGCTGACTCGAACTGGAACCCGTCTTCAATAGAATCCCATAGTCGACTATCACTCAATGGATAGCAGCGATAACCTACTTGACTGTCTCGCACTCTATGTGATGTTCTTAATGATAAGATTAAACTGGTGATATTGTTTGAGAGCTTACGGTGAAAAGGCATGCTCTTGGCAATCAAATTGCGCGTACCTACCACCAATGCACCAGGATGTTCACGCGCAGCCGTCAATATGTTGGAGATTTCATTCGGATCATGTTGACCATCCGCATCCAGAGTAAGCGCATTATTGAAACCTGCTTCTTTTGCCAGATTCAGTCCGGTTTTCAAAGCAGCCCCCTTGCCCCTGTTCTCAGGATGCTTCAAATAGGCCACATCCACAAAATCATCAGACCCAGTCCCATCGATTGACCCATCGTCTATAACAATGATGGAATAGTCAACCATACTTTTTATCTGCTGAACCAGCCGTAAAACAGAATCCCGGCCGTTATAGACCGGGATTACAATAACTGGATTCAATTTGGTCAAGCTTGATCTCACTCGTGATTCAGTGAAGCCTCAGGCTTGGATGACTTTTTTCTGGTTGATTGAGTTACTTTAAAAGTGAGCACCTTGCTCTTGACTGAGACTGATACAGTAGAATCTTTTTTCACTTCGCCCTTTAGGGTCATTTCCGCAATCTTATCTTCAATCAAGTTTTGGATAATCCGTCTCAAGGGACGAGCTCCATATTCTGCCTCAATCTCTTGATCAACAATCAATGCCTTAGCCGCAGGACTTAGCTTAATCTTGACATTCTTTTCGTTGGCATAATTGCTTACATCCTCGAGAATTAAGTCAACGATATGGATTAAATCCTTACGTATCAATGAGTTAAAGACAAATGAGTCAGTTAAACGATTAATAAACTCAGGTTTGAAGGTCTCTTTCATCTCCTTGTTGATCTTGGAGCGTTGATCATCAAGTACGGCCTTATGATCTTTGCGATTAAAGCCGATTCCAGGCTGAGTAAGATTCTTTATACCAAGGTTTGAAGTCATAATCATGATACAATTTTTAAAATCAACAGTATGACCCAAACTATCTGTCAATTGTCCCTCATCCATAATCTGTAATAGCATATTATAGACTTCTGGGTGTGCTTTCTCAATTTCATCAAAAAGTACTACGCTATAAGGGTTCCGACGCACAGCCTCTGTGAGAGTACCACCTTCTTCATATCCAACATAACCTGGAGGGGCACCAATCAGGCGACTCACATTAAAACGCTCTGAATATTCAGACATATCCATTTTGATGAGGGCTTTCTCATTCTGATAGATATACTTTGCTAAAACTTTGGCTAACTCTGTCTTGCCAACGCCTGTGGGTCCAAGGAAGAGAAATGAACCAATAGGTCTACGGGGATCACGAAATCCACTGCGAGCACGGCGCAGCGCTTTGGCCATGGCCTTGATGACATGCTCCTGCCCTACCAGATGCTTGGTCATTTCAGCTTCAAGCTTCAGAAGCCGCTCAGCCTCGCTCTCAGCCACATCCTGGATAGGAATGCTGGTCATGAGAGACACAACAGCAGCAATATCCGCGATTTTTACAACTGGAGGATCTATTTTCATGGCCGTATTCCACTCTTCGTTGGCCTCTTCCAATTTTTTGGTCAGATTTCTTTCATCATCTCTCAAAGATGCAGCCAATTCAAATTCCTGGTTGCGAACGACATCTTCTTTTCTAATACGGAGATTATCCAGATCATTCTCTAGCTGCACAATATTATCAGGGATATCGACATTGGCCAGATGCACTCTGGCACCTGCTTCATCCATGACATCAATAGCTTTGTCCGGATGAAACTTATCTTGAATGTAGCGACTCGAGTAAGAAACGGATGATTCCAGGGCTTCATCACTATATTGAACATTATGGTGAGCCTCATAGCGGTCTTTCAAACCGTGTAATATTAGCAGGGTTTCTTTCCTTGAAGGTGGTTCTACCATGACTTTCTGGAAGCGACGCTCCAAGGCGCCGTCTTTTTCCACATATTTTCTAAATTCATCAAGTGTGGTAGCACCAATGCACTGCAAGTCTCCCCTGGCGAGAGCTGGCTTGAACATATTACTGGCATCCATGGATCCACTGGCTGCACCGGCTCCCACAATAGTATGGAGTTCATCTATGAAAAGAATGATATCATCGTTCTTTTCAAGTTCTGCGGTAACTGCCTTCATTCTTTCTTCAAATTGGCCACGATACTTGGTGCCAGCTATTAATGCAGCCAGATCAAGTGAGACCAATCGTTTGCTCAGCAAAATGCGTGGGACTTTCTTGCCGATAATTCTCAGGGCCAAGCCCTCAGCAATCGCAGTTTTACCCACACCAGGCTCACCAATGAGTACAGGGTTGTTCTTTTTTCTGCGAGAAAGAATTTGAGCAACTCTCTCTATCTCTTTGTCTCTTCCAATAACTGGATCCAGTTTTCCGCCCCTCGCCAGTGCAGTCATATCTCGACCGAAATGGTCCAATGCAGGTGTTTTGCTCTGTGGTTTTCCCTTTATCGGATCCGTTTCACGACCCCCTGCCTCAGGAGAAAACTCCATTTCATCACGGACGATTTCGTAATCTATACTGAATTGAGCCAGCATATCGGCTGCAATACCTTCCTGTTCGCGGAGTATTGCCAGAAGTAAATGCTCAACATCTACTACATCAGCATTGAGATCCCGGGCTTCCTGATAAGTATTTTTCAGAATTCGTTCAGCTCGCTTTGTGAAAGGGAGCGTGCCCAGAATCATAGTTCCACCTGAAGTACGGATTTGCTCCTCAATGTGATTTTTAATCTCAGCTGGATCAATATTTAATGATTGTAGGATATCAATGACTCGATTGTCCGCTTGTCTAAATATTCCCAACAACAAATGTTCGGAACCGATGTATGCGTGTCCCAGTCTGATGGCTTCTTCTTTAGAGAGCTGGATCACAGCCTGGAGTTTTTTATGGAAATTTGCTTTCAATTTATAACCTCAAATTAATTCATGTTTCAACAGGCGCCAATATAAGACGTGAACACCTTAGAATAAAACAATGTGTATGTTAGAATTCTTTTATGTCAGGGAGATGACTCTATCGCAAGCAGCAGAGAGTGATCTACTATGGGTGGCAATAAGAAAAGACTGCTCAAATTCAGATCTTACTGAATGGATTAAATCAATAAGGCGCTTTCCGTTGTCTGGATCAAGATTTCCAGTCGGCTCATCCGCCAGTACCAACTCAGGACGATTCATCAGTGCCCGGGCTACAGCCACACGCTGTCTTTCACCGCCAGACAGTTGTGAAGGCTTATGATGACGTCTTTCATAGACGCCAACCGCTTCCAGGAGGCTTTTCGCTCTTTCTGTGGCCATTTCTTTATCAAGATCAACAATCTTAGCTGGAATAAGTACGTTATCCAAGGCGGTGAACTCAGGTAATAGATAATGAAATTGAAAAATATAGCCCAGATTCTCAGCTCGGAAGGTACTCAAAGCCTCATCATTCATGTTAAAAGGAGATTTGCCAGAAATGATCAATTCACCAGAATCAGCCGTATCAAGAGTACCAATGATATTAAGCAGCGTGGTTTTTCCAATACCTGAGGGACCGTTGATTGCAACAATCTCCCCTCTTTCCATACTGAGATTGACATTCTTAAGCACGTCAAGACTTTCACCTACTGCAGTGTAACTCTTATTGATATCAATGACTTGAAGGATGGTATTCATATCTTGGTTCTCTATCTTTTATAATTGATTGCATCAAGAGGCAACAGCTTGGCAGCTTTTTTTGATGGATATCGAATTGATAGCTGAACAATAGCAAAAGCCACAATCCCGACCAGAACAACTTCATTCCAATACAATTTCACAGGGAGAACTGGTATCAGATATATTTCATCTGGTAATGTGATCCATCCCCAATGGGTTTGGCTCAATACCAGCAAAGTGCCCAATACTACGCCCAGGACCACGCCAAGGAAGGCGACGATAAGTCCCTGAATATTAAATATTTTCTGAATATTTGAAGATTGAGCGCCCATGACACGCAGAATACCGATATCACTTGTCTTCTCCAGTACCATCATCATCAATGAGCTGACAATATTAAATACAGCAATCAAGATGATCATATTGAGACCTATAAAGCTTCCCCACTTCTCCATGCGCATGGCATCAAACAGGGTTTTATGTTGATCATACCAGGTTTCAATCTCTATAGTCGGTAATTCCTGATTTAGTCGTGCTTTAACTTTCTTGGCATCGTTAAAATCCTCCAGTTGTAGATGTAGGACTTCTTTTCCAGCAGATTTAAACATCCTGCGGCCTTCTACATAATCAATGATGGCCAGATTCCGATCAAAATCAAAGATATCTGATCTAAAAATTCCTGTGATCACAAAATGTCTCTCAGGAATACGAAATAAACCGGGGCGAACATCAAGGGGACTCTGAATCGCAACCGTATCTCCAGTCGTGAGAAAGAATTTATCAGCAATTCCAGCCCCGATAACGATACCCGGTAATTCAAACTCATTGCGTTTAAGTCGGCCTGATATGTTGCGCTCCCCGGAAGGCTCAGTTAAGAAATATTCCCAATGCTGCTGATCAATCGCATGAATATTTAATACCATTTTATCATCCAGTACCTCGAGAACTGCTTTGCGTTCGGTACTGGCGTATATTGCCTTAGCCTCAGGGACCAGAGTTTGTAACTGTTCAATATTTGCATTCGAAGAAATAACGACATGTGGAATAAAATTAGCAATACGCCGTGTCACCTCTCCTTCAAACCCATTTAAGATGGCCATAGTGATGATCAGAGCTATCACACCGAGAGCAATTCCAATAATGGATATACCCCCTACCAGACTAATAAAGCGGTTGCTCGTTTTGGCAAAGAAGTAACGGCGAGCCATATACCAATTTAGCTGGCTCATTCATCCCTCAAGGTATCAGCAGGTTGTAGATGACTGGCCTGCATGGCTGGTATGAGCGATGACAAGATTGCAAGCCCGATAGCCCCAGCCGAAATGCCAATCACATCCTCGACGCCTATCAAAATTGAGACCTTGTCCATGAAATAGACATCACTGGGAAGTGAAATGAGTCCAAAAGTTGTCTGAAGCCAAGCGAGAATAACAGAGAGGATGATGCCAGCTAAGGTTCCCAGAAGACCCATCATGAGACCTTCCAACGCAAAAATACGACGAATGCGTTTTCGGCTTGTACCCAGAGCTCGTAAGGTACCTATTTCGGTTCTTTTCTCCATGATAATCAATATGAGGGTGCTGGCGATATTGACAAGGGCTACAATGATTATCAAACTAAAGATGATGAAAATGGGAAGCTGCTGTGTTTTCATCCAGTTGAATAGGGTTTGATGACGATCTTGCCATGAAATAGATAAATGAGAATAAGGTAGAATTTGATCGATCTGGTTCATCACTTCATCTGTCAGGGAAATGTCAGTAAGGAAAACACCAAAATCATCTGTATCCGGACTATCGGGGAACAGCTCTTCCATTGTCTGTGGTGAACAATAGAGATAACTCTTATCGTAATCTATCATCCCGGATTCATAGATGGCCTGGACCTGTGTGGCAGCAATTGCCGGTAAACCCATCTGATCGGTAAATGATCCAAGATCATAAGCCAGAATTTGATCTGTGAGTGCTACTTCAAGTTGGTCAGCCAATGCTGCACCAATAATCAACCCTGATTGACTGCTCTCACCTGTGGTATAATTTGCACTTACGGAATAGAGCTGACTTAATGCTGATTCCGGCATGACTTCCAGCAGAGCACCTTCGGTGATGCTATTGGCTTTCAGCATAACTTCAGCTTTTTTGATCCTGAATATCTGTTCAACACCAGGTATCTCAGATATTTCTGAAATTTTTTCATCATCCAGATCAAAACCTGAATCAAAAAGTTTTTCGATGCGAATATGAGTATCAAAACCGATGATTTTATCAGTGACAACAGATTCAAAACCGCGCATGACCCCAAGAGCCAGCACCAAAGTGGCCACCCCTAGAGCCATCCCTATCATTGTGGTACGAGAGATAAATGCTATGAAGGGAACCCGGTGTTTACCGAAAAGATATCTTGTTGCGAGATAGACTGTGTATGACACTTGTCAGTTTTTTTTAACCTATCCTTTTGATTCTGGACGCATCTGCGGAAACAGCAAAACGTCTCGAATGGATCTATTACCTGTAAGCAACATGACCAATCGATCAAGACCAATACCAACACCTCCTGTTGGGGGCATGCCGTATTCCATGGCCTGTAGAAAGTCTTCATCAAGTGATTGAGCTTCCTCATCTCCAGCAGCACGCAATGCAGATTGGGCTTCTAATCTCTCGCGTTGGTCAATGGGATCATTTAACTCTGTGAATGCATTAGCAAATTCATTTCCAGCAATAAACAGCTCAAATCTCTCAACAAAAGTCCCATCACTATCCCGTTTGTGTTTTGCCAGCGGTGATATGGCTTTTGGATATTCAGTTACAAACGTAGGATGAATTAGATGTGGTTGTACCAATTCATCAAAGAGTGCGTCCAAAAGTTGGCCATAATTGGCATCACTGGCGGCATCGATCTTGTGTTCACGACAAACCTTGAGCAATTCGGCAGCATCAGCTTTGGACAAATCAACATTGGCATGTTTTTGTACAAGTTCTGCCATGGTAGCACGGTCAAAGGGCTTGGTCAGGTCAATTTCGTGGTCATTGAATTCAAAGGTGCTTTGATCCAGATCTGTAGCTAAATGCTTGAAGAGTGACTCGACCTGATCCATAAGATAGAAATAATCAACATAGGCTTCATACCATTCAATGGCAGTAAATTCAGGATTGTGAGTACGATCCATACCTTCGTTTCTGAAGTTCCTGGAAAATTCGAAGACCTTTTCAAAGCCACCAATAATCAGACGTTTTAGATAAAGTTCATCAGCTATACGCAAGAAGAGATCAATATCGAGAGCATTATGATGCGTTTTGAAAGGACGAGCGGAGGCGCCACCATAGAGAGGCTGTAGAATGGGTGTTTCTACTTCCAGATAATCTGAATTATCAAAAAAGGTCCTAATGCTCCGATAAATCTTGGCCCTTTTGACGAAAGTTTCCTTTACATCAGGATTAACGATAAGATCAAGATAACGTTTTCGGTAACGCTGCTCTTTATCCTCAAATCCATCAAATAACTGACCATCCTTCTCTTTTACATTCGGCAGAGGTCTGATATTTTTGCTCAAGAGGGTTAGCTCATGAACTTTCAGGGTCTTTTCACCGGTGCGTGTAGTCATGAGTTCACCACTAACACCAACGAAATCGCCAATGTCAAGTTGCTTGAACATCATGTAAACATCAACACCAATATCATCACGACCGATGTATAGCTGCAATTTTCCGCTGCCATCCATGATATTTGCAAAACTTGCTTTGCCCATGACGCGTCTGGACATAAGCCTACCAGCCAGTCGAGTTCCCTTTTTTCCCTGAAGATCATCAAATGACTCCAGGGCTTCAGTTATCAGATGACTTCGGTCAAAATTATGTGGATAGGGATTAATACCATCAGCTACCAGTGCTTTGATTTTTTCTTTACGCTGGTCGATGATCTCATTTAAGGTTCGTTCACTCATTAGGATTCTTTTCCCATTTGATTCAATAAAAATGCTTTGATAAAACCGTCTATTTCACCATTCATGACGGCCTGTATGTTTCCTGTTTCATGCTTTGTACGATGGTCTTTGACCATGGTGTATGGATGAAACACATAGGATCTAATCTGATTTCCCCAGCCAATATCTGTTTTGGAGGAGGCCAATTGATCCATTTTGGCCTGTTCCTTTTCCTTCTCAAGTTGATGAAGTCGGGCCTTGAGCATTTTCATGGCCGTTTCTTTATTTTTATGTTGAGATCGCTCGTTTTGGCATTGGACTACAATGCCTGTAGGAGCATGAGTTAGCCTTACGGCTGAATCAGTCTTGTTGATATGCTGTCCACCAGCACCACTGGCACGGTAGGTATCCACTCGCACCTCGCTCATATCGATGGTAATCTCAATTTCAGTCTCGTAGAGTGGATAAACATATACAGATGCAAATGAAGTATGTCGTCTTGAATTTGAATCAAAGGGGCTAATTCGCACAAGACGATGAATACCATTCTCTGCTTTCAAATATCCAAAGGCGAAATCACCTTTTACCTCGATAGTTGCATCTTTTAGACCTGCTTCATCGCCAGGTAGATAATCAAGTGCTTTCCAGTTCCACCCACGATTGTCAAACATGCGTGTGTACATACGATAAAGCATCTCAGCCCAGTCTTGAGATTCTGTTCCTCCAGCTCCCGGGTGAATAGTGACAATACAATTAAGCGCGTCATCTTCACTTGAGAGTAGCTGCCGCAACTCGTAGTCTTCCAGGGTGTTACGGAATTTCCGTAAAGATTTACTCAGATCGGGTGTCAGACTCTCATCTTGATCCTCAAGCGCCAATTCCATGAGGATATCAAGGTCTTCTTCATGTGTGAGGACATTCTCCCAATCGGAGATCTGAGATTCAAGTAAATTTATATTTTTGAGAGTTTCTTGAGCGGTAGACTGATTGGTCCAGAAATCATCTTTAACGGACAGTTCTTTTAAAACACCCAACTCTGATTCAACCTCAGAGAGGTCAAAGATGCCCCCTCAGCGTATCTAAACGCTGCTTAAGTCCACCCATTTCATCTCTGATTTCGTCAAACATTTACGTTGTCGTTCTAGTGTATAAATAATAACCATTGATCAAAGTTACCATCAGATTGATATAAGGAGTTGCTGTGCTGAGAATTTTCCAAATGGTACCTTTGACGATGATAGTATCATTGGGATATATCTTTGGAATATGCTTACTATCCCCTGTTTCAAGGAATTTTTCAACATTTGCAATGATAACTCGAGGTTCACCTTCTGTTTCGTTAAATCGAAGTATCCTGATATTGTCAAGCTTTGCCTTATCGGTAGGACCACCTACGTAACTGAGAATCGAGATAAGATCAGCATCACTGGGGACCAGTTTTACACCAGGTACCTTCACCTCACCCCAAATGCGAATTGACATGCTCAATTTTCCAGTCTCAGGGTCAATTATGTAGCGCGGATCCGCTTGACTTTGATCTTTATTCTGTGCCCACGAAACTTGTATCATCAACAGTAGAGTTAAGATTAATAGAATTCTTTTTTGCACACTTTGCCCCATATCTCTTTGGACCCCATTAAAAATGGTAATTAATTCCAATTTTTTGAATGTTTGCCAACTCATGTTGACTAAACGTGTAATCAATAATAAACTTTTTTAAGCCAATGCCAAGACCTAAGGAAGACGTGTATCCATCGTGGCCTCCTCTCAGGAAAATAATGTCCTTCACCTCGAGCCCAATACCATATTGCTTAACGTCTGTATACCTAGTCTGGATAGAGGTCGTAATTGTAAGTTGAGTTGCATATTTTGGAAAATTTTGTGTTATGGAAAAACCTCCAGCCAGGCTCCTTTTAATAGCGTCCTGGTGTTTTGTGGTCCAGTAAACTGGTGTATCTAAAATATCACTTAGAAACAAACCAATACCAAACTCAGTCCTGCTTAATACCCTACTCATACCTGCAAGATTAAAGAAAAGTTGACTCCCAATATCTAATCCAAATCCCAATCCTCGGTTATCCACTAAAACTTTATCGATGTACTTTGCTGAGATTCCCAGTGGTACTCTGCATGGTATTTTGAAGAATTTCCAACCCAGGTTTAATTCAAATTCAAATTGTCGAGCTAGAGTAATGAAGGCTCCATCCTCTCGATAATCAATGATACTTGCGTTGGAGTTATCCAGTGTGAGAACAGAATCTCGTCTATCGGAAGGGGTCAATCCAGATAAATTGGGTCTTGAGAACAAGTCATCAACTGAACTATGAATCAGAGTAACACCAAGTACGTACGAATCCCCCAGGCGATATTTTCCTTCGAGCCCCAAGTTGTTTGAGAGCCCTTGAAAATCCTGATATACTAGACTCAGATGCCCAGCCCGGTCACCTATAGCAAATCCAGCAGGATTATTCAAAGCATGACCCGATCCAACCCTGGCAGCCACCGAACTATATCCGAGTGATTGAACCTGTGGATGATGACTGGCCAGCAGGAAGGCATCGGCATATTCTCCTGCAAACAAGATATGAGCCCCAATGGCAATCAGAAAAATGGATTTCTGAATAACTCTCATCGGTTTTTCACCATCTTCCCAACCGGACCAAGAATCTCTTCATCATCCAATTGACCTTTGATACGGTAGAAGTAGACTCCGTTTGCAACAAAGTCGTTTGAACGATCACGACCGTTCCAGGGGACTTCATGGTATCCAATAGATCCAAGACCAATGCTCACCCGTGCGTTAAATAAATCAATAGTGTGAACCTTATATCCCGATAGGGTGAAAATTTCTATTGCCACATCATCCAGAGGTTGGGTGAGCTCGTAGATGATAAGTGTTTCTCCCTCAAAGGGATTAGGGAAATTACCATAATCATAGATTGCCGCACTTCCAGCAACCACACCCGAAATTGTGACTTCATCTGACCAGTTTCCCAATGCATCACTCATCTGATAAGAAATGTTGTGCTCGCCAACTTCGAGATCGAGAGCTATGATGGCACTAAGGATCTGACCAGACTGGGTCGTATCCCCCAATTGTGTCTCCACAGGTGTTCCATCAACGGTGACCTGAACACTTGCTGCATCCCAGGAGAAACCATTTTCATCTTCTCCCAATAGATTGAGGTGACTGGATTCCAGCAAATAATCACCATCAAAGAATAGTTGTCCCTCAATCATCATGGATACATCTGGACCTGAATAATCTTGTTTTACACCCATAGCAATCAAACCATTTCCATTCAACGAATAGATGCCTGGCTGAATTGGTTTCATGTATTCCCAGGCCGATAGGTTGAGATCCTTCCTAAACAGTTGACGGTTGGATTGGACTCTGAGGGTGGGACTTTGATCTGAGAATTCAATCAAATAAATTATTGAGTCCTGGTACAGTATTACGCCTGGTAAAGCTGATATAGCCTCACTGTAGGGCCTGATTCTAACCCATGATGTATCACCTTGGTCTCCAGATATACTTCCACTTGACCAAAGTTGGAGCGTATCAGCTGACTCCCCATTGAATGTGATGCCTAATCCGGGTATAATCTGATAATACTCAGAGATCAAAACCCTGGACAGGGTATTGTCAGTGACCTCCCCATCGTTAATGATATTCAATGAAGCAATGACTTCAACAGTATCAATTCCGAATATCACGGGGTGAAAGACTGAATTATTTCCTTCATATATCTCAACAGTTTTATGTGTTATTTGATCACCACCTGAAAAGGCTGCTTCAAAATGCATGGTAGCTGTTGTTACACTCTGCCCGCTCAACGAATAATCAATATATACACCACTAATATTATCTTTAACTCCAACCCTTATGTCACTGACTATCAGCGAGATATCACGAGGAAGGAATAATGTGAAAGTGTTTGAGGTTTGAATATGAGCTCCCTGAGAGAAGGCCGAAAAAGAGTAATAGGTGGTCGAAGTTCCTGCAGCCAATCGGGTGGTATCCGCAAGCTCCCACCACTCTCCATCTCTATTGAGTTCTATGCGGGCCTGATTGGATCCAGAAAGTACGAGAAGCATGCTGTCAACTTGTATAGTAGAGCTATGAAACTTCACTCGAATGGGCAGGATTGGAGAATTGGACAATGCTTCTGCTGTGGGTGGTTGATGTTCAAACCAATCCGAAGATATCGAGTAAGCTGCATAGCCCTGGACAGAAGATTCATTTTCTCCCCTATCCAGAGTAAAGATTGTCCTTCCCATTCCCACGGGGGCAGATGCTTCCTGGGAAATAATAAAATTTGAATTTGGTTGGGTCGGATATGTTTGGGGTAAGGACCACCAGGGTTCATTGTTTGCATTTACCGGTAACAGATTCATGTCTCCAGCTGTGCTACCCACATAATTCAGACTTAACTGCTCGGTGGTTTCGTAAATGGGCTTCTCTGACACCAAAGATTCTTGTATTTCAGGACGGAGTAAGCGTGTAGTTGGGTCCCCAAGATAATTATACTGGAACAGCATGGATGGCTTTAGATAATCGTACCCACTATTAGCCAGGAAGTATTCCATCCGAGCAATATTGATGATCTCCCCTACCGTTTTGTCATCCTCAAGCAGTCGCCTCATGAGTGGTTGTATCATTAAATAATCATTGATGACCCACCCCACTCCAGAGGACCCAAACCATCCAATAGCCCCTGTAGGCGATTCTGAAATCACAACCTCTCCTAATCCCCTTGTTTGTGCAAATGAAGCCGTAAAACAAGTCATACTGGTCACGAATGCTGGAGGTGTGGTTTCATCCAAATAGTTAATATCATCTCTTACAAAGAGGGATCTGTCTGCCCAGACAGCCCCGCCACCATGTCCCAGAAAATTGATGAGAAGCTTCCCCCGATTCCAGTGCTCTATCAATGAATCCGTATCACCCCAGAAGATTTGCCCCTCAGAGTCACGATCGATAAATATCCTGGAAGGCATGTAAGCTGGAGGTACTGTATTTCTCAGGATTGACTGGCTCTGAGTTTTGAAGGTTGCATCAAATCCGGCAATAGTAATGAGTTCGTTTTGCCAGGTACCAAAATTTTCTCCTGAACCATAGTTTATGAGTTTGGTAATTGAGGTATTTAGATCTTCAATGTCATTGCAGGGAATTCTGCCAATGTGAATATCTGGAAGGTAATCATCACCATTTAAAAGACTGTACCAATAATCTGCCTCAGCTGCTCCCCAACCATAGGTTTGCATATAGAAAGTAGGAATATTCTGAATTCGAGTGTCGCGCTTGACCTGTTGCGGATTTGATATGGCATCACCAAACAGCACGGCATATTCTGGATGGGAAGACCAATGGTTGTTCGCATATCGTAAAAAGGATTTGATGGCCAGGGGTGAGTGTATGCCCCAATTGAACTCATCATATATATCTGCTACAGAGACAGCAATTGGATTCCACCCCTCACTCCGCTTAAACTCCAGGTAGGGTTCCATATCTTCCATAAATTGTGGAATGGTGATGACGATCATATCTGCATCTTGTTCTCGCAGTAGCGCTGTCGTGTCGATTATCGTTTTGAGAGGTTGCAATATCCCATCTTGACTGGCAGCCCAATAATCAGGTGTAGCCTCTGTAGAGTGATCCTGGAATACCAGACTATATTCCGGTTGAACTTCATCCCAGTTTTCCCGAATGGTAAAGCCAGTAATTTTTGAGAGTCCCTCTTTGTAGAGAACCAACCCATGGGATTGAAATCCCTGGATCTCATATTCAAGATTGGTTGAGGGGTTGATAAATGATTTTCTAAACCTTAGTTGGTTTTCATGAGCTTTCAGAAGATGCTCATAACCAATTTCAATCCAATTCAACACGATCTTATCATAATTCCCCGGTTCCGTGCTGACGGGAGCGAATACAGCAAGCGTATTGTCACCATTTGCAGCAAGGATATTATGTGAAAGGTTCAGTGCCGATGGTGATGTGAGGACATACTCCTCTTGTTGAGTCCAACTACCATCACCAATAGAATGATCATTCATGAAAGCATAAAGAGTGTGACTTTTCACTTCACCAGCTGTTTCACTATAGGTAAGACCGTGAAGGCCAAGTGATACTTGCAGATTTTCACTGGATCCCCGGAAGGGGTTGGGTAGAAAATAGTCCACTTCTTTGGTAACACCAGAATTGACAGATTCCCAGAAGAAATGATCCCTGGTAATACTGGGCATATCGGTATCGACCTGCCCCAACCTTTCAAAATCATTGTCCTCTTCTATATGAATATGGTCCCAGAATGTGGATGGTCTGACGGGAGTTAAGTCAACCAGGGCACCTGATTCTTCAACAAAGCGTAAACCATCAGCCCCACCCCAATCAAGCCAATAAACATTTATATCAGAAAAAGCATCGTAAAATTGAGTTTCACCATCGAAATATTTTTGCCTGCCAATAAAATCAAAATAGTCACCTGAATTAAAGATGTCATCACCATGATCATTGACATGAATAGCCTGTTGCTCACCACGTTCTCTCAAGATTAAAGATCGACTGCCTATTCGCTCAGAAGGAAAATCATCCATTTGCGAGAGGGAATCATAATAAATGCGGTATATACCATCTCTGAGGACATGCAGCTTGAGTTTACCCTGACCCAACCCAGAATTATTTTCAGAAAAAGTCCGGGTAGGCGTAGGAAAGTACTGATTTAGATAAAGCTCTTCATTTTCCGGCTGAGTTGGTGTCCATAGATCTGTGCGAATATTCACAGTTATGCGTTCAGGAATGGTTAATTGATCATCACTATCGTTAAATTCGGCCCCCCTGACATTCACGGCCCATAATTGATATCCATCTGCGTCCTTGATATGCTTAAGGCTGACTATTTCATTGCTCAAAGGATATGACTGTTGTGTTTGAAGATCCATTCCTTTTGCTTGTTCCACATGAGCAGGTTGATATTCAGACACTGGAAGTGACCGGGTAATACCCAGGTCAAAATTAATAATCGGGGGTCCAGCCAGTGAGAAAATCATTTTTGATTTTACGGGAATTGTAAAACCATTATCCAGAACGGTTTGATTCCACCCCGAGTATTCAAGACCACCTGGTTTAATTGAGATATCATTGATGTTTGGGATATCAATGGTCCAGATAATTTCGGAGTGTGAGTTTGCATTTTCTGTGGAGCTTGTATGCTGCACAGAGTCAGCTGAGAGAAAGGATCCCAGAATAAGAATCCATATCAGCGTTTGTCGCATATTATATAATCAGATTATTTAGCACTTTGCGCAATTGAATCTCATCAAGACCACGTTTCATTACCCCGTTATGGACATGTGAAAGTGTACCCGTTTCCTCAGAAACTACAAGAATGTGAGCATCTGTCTCTTCAGAGAGTCCTAATGCAGCAAGATGTCGCGTCCCCAGCTTCATTCTAGCACCCTGAGGCTCCTCTGATAAGGGAAGAATACATTTGGCTGATTCAATCACTTCATGGCTGATAATAACCGCTCCATCATGCAATGGTGATGTAGGATTAAATATGGAAACAAGGAGTTCGGCTGAAACTCTGGCATTAATTGAAGCAGATTTTTCTTTGATGTGTTTTAGTCCGACCTCGCCTTCCATAACAATCAACATACCCCATTTGCGTTCCTGGCAAATAACGACAGCATCAGAAATTTCGCCCACCATGGCTAGATTCTTCACTCGAAATAGATAGCGTACAACAGGAATCTGCCCGAGGTAGATCAGAATACGCCTCAGCTCAGGTTGAAAGAGGATAACAACTGCAATAACCCAGACTGTGGAAAGATTGGACAGGAGCCAGGACATCCCATGTAGTTCTGCCCAGCGCACAATAACTGATAAGAGAATGAGAATGAGGATACCCGAAAGCAATTGTGCTGCTCTAGTGCCCCTAAATATTTTGTACAATGAATACAGCACAAAGGAAACAGCGAGAATATCTACAACATCGTAGACCCGCACAGATAGGAATGCGAGTGAGAAGAGCTCATAACGCCAAAAGTATACCGTGACGGAAGCAACCAGAAGTCCAAGGACGATAAAGAGTATATTTTTTTTATCAGGCACAGTTCAATTTAATCCGAATGTTTTTGAATGGCAGTGAAGATATCAAGAACTTGGCGTGTTTCAGAAACATCATGAACCCTGAATAATCTAACGCCTTGTTGGTATGCTGATAGCACAGCTGCCAGTGATCCCCCGATACGTTTATCAACTGCTGAGTTATCAATCATACCAATAAATGATTTACGAGATGCACCTAGTAGCAGGGGTCTCATTAGATTTCCAATACTGCCTATATTCCCCATTAATCTTAGATTGTCCGACAAGGTCTTCCCAAAACCAATACCTGGATCCAACACAATCTGCTTGATATCAATTCCGGCTTGTCCCGCGACTTGAAGTCTCTCCATGAAGTACTCTTTGACCACGGTAAGAACCTCACTATAAATAGGAGCATCCTGCATGGTTTCTGGGCTGCCCTGCATATGCATGAGGATATACCCGGCCTCGCTTTCAGCTACGAGGTTAAACATTTCTGAATCACTCTCACCAGCAGATACATCATTTACAATATGGGCTCCTGCATCTAGAGCAGCTTTGGCGACTTTCGATTTCTGGGTATCTATTGAAATAATAGCATCGGTTTGTGAGGCCAGTTTCGAAATAACAGGAACTACGCGTGATATTTCCTCCATTGATTCTACGGGTAATGACCCAGGACGAGTAGACTCCCCTCCCACATCAATTATGTCTGCTCCCTGAGCCAACATTTCACGTGCTCTAGAAACGGCTTTTGAAGGATCAATAAATTGACCACCATCACTAAATGAATCAGGAGTCACATTCAGAATACCCATTATTAGTGGTGTATCTAGATGTAACTCCTGACCCTTAATCAACCATTTATTTGGACCTATTTCATATGAGACGTTGTCCTCAGTCATAGGAAATGATTGTAATTTACTCTTTTGGCTCTTCCGATGTTGGTTCTGCTGAACTCTCACTCTCAGGTGTTTTCTTTGGTTTAGCAGGTCTTCTTCTAAGTGGAGCCTTTTTCTTAGCTGGAGCTTTTTTCTTAACTGGGGCGGGTTTCTTAACTTCTTCCTCAGCTTTTTGCGGAGAATCCTTAACCTCAGTCTCAATCACTGGATCAACAGACTCAGCAACAATTGCAGGTTTATTTTCAACCTTTGGAGTATCAGACTCAGCAACAACCGCAGGTTTATTTTCAACCTTTGGAGTATCAGACTCAGCAACAACCGTAGGTTTATTTTCAACCTTTGGCGCAACTACTTTCTGTTTCTGTCGTGGATTTTCTGAACGCTGTCTGGGATTGTTGGGTCTATTCCGTCCGTGCTGTGGATTATCACTTTTCTTTACCTGATTAGGATCTTGGTACTTCATCCCTATTATTCTATCAAGCTGACGACCATCAATACTTTCTTTATCCAGGAGCAAATTTGTGATTTTTTCTAATTTGTCCTGATTTTTAGTAATGATTTCCTTGGCTTTTTTATAGGCGGTATCGATAATCTTCCGAACTTCTGCATCGATCTTTTTTGCCATGTCTTCGCTAAAGTCACGATGCATTCCTAAATCACGACCAATAAAGATTTCTTCTTTCTTCTGACCGTAAGTCATGGGGCCCATTTTTTCACTCATGCCCCACTCGGTAACCATTTTTCTGGCGAGAGACGTTGCGCGCTCAATATCATTTCCAGCACCGGTAGTCATCTGGTTAAGAACCACTTCCTCAGCGACACGCCCACCCATAAGGATGGCCAGCATACCTTCCATATAATCTCTGGAAAAGTTATAGCGATCATCTTCGGGTAATTGTGCAGTGAGACCGAGCGCACGACCGCGTGGAATGATAGTCACCTTGTGAACTGGATCAGTACCAGCAGTCATTCGAGCCACCAGAGCATGTCCAGCTTCGTGAACGGCAGTCGTTCTCTTTTCTTTCTCATTAATGACCATACTCCGACGTTCGGAGCCCATCATCACTTTATCTTTAGCATGCTCAATATCCACCATCTCAACACGTTGTTTTCTGTGTTTTGATGCGAGCAGTGCAGCTTCATTGATCAGGTTTGCCAGATCAGCTCCAGACATGCCTGGAGTTCCTTTAGCAATAATATCCAAACGGACATTTTTGGCCATAGGAACATTTTTGGAGTGAACTTTAAGAATGGCTTCACGTCCGCGAACATCCGGGTTATCTACTGAAATCTGCCTGTCAAAACGTCCAGGCCTCAATAAGGCTGAATCCAACACATCTGGTCGGTTTGTTGCAGCAAGCAGAATAATATTATCGGTTGTTTCAAAACCATCCATTTCGACGAGTAGGGCATTCAGGGTCTGTTCTCTTTCATCGTGTCCGCCTCCTAAACCAGCGCCTCTTTGGCGACCAACGGCATCTAACTCATCGATAAAAATAATGCATGGTGAATTTTTCTTGCTCTGTTCGAATAAATCACGAACTCGACTGGCACCTACACCAACAAACATTTCGACAAAATCCGCACCACTAAGGCTATAGAAAGGAACCCCTGCTTCACCAGCAACAGCTCTAGCCAATAAGGTTTTTCCAGTTCCTGGAGGTCCAACCAATAGCGCGCCCTTGGGAATTTTACCACCAAGTTTCTGGAAACGATCTGGATGTTTCAGGTATTGAACAATTTCTCGAAGCTCATCTTTGGCTTCTTCACAACCAGCCACATCCCTGAAAGTCGTTGCAGGCTGCTCTTGATCGATGATTTTAGCCCTGCTCTTACCAAAGGAGAAAATACCTTTTGTTCCGCCTCCGCCAGACTGCATGCGACGCATCAGGAAGAACCAGAAAAAGATGATCAGGAACCAGGGTAAAATCTGAAAGAGATAATCAACCCAATCGCGGGTTTCATCCTGAAATTCGTAAACGATCCCCATGGCATCCCATTCCGCCGTGACATCACTATCAATAGTTGGAGATAGTACGACCCAGAATTTCATGTAATCTTTACTTACACCGTTTATGACGGTGGTTTCAGGAATTTTCAGTGTTCCATGGAATTGATTCTTCTTTAATACGGCGGTTTCAATTTTTCCGTCGTTGAGCAATGCCCTGTATTCGGTATATCCCAATTTTTGGACATGTTCAGTATCCGTTTTCAGAACCTGGGCGAAGATAAATACAGACATGAGGATAACGACCCACAGAAGCGTCGTTTTCAAACCCTTTTGCCAATTCTCATTCCCCTCTGCTGGACGAGTAATCTTAATGTTTGTAGATTTTTTTGCAGGTTTGGACTCAGGTCTTCGTGTGTTTTTGTGTCTTGAATCCCTATTATCCCTTTTATCTCTGTTGCCTCGATTGTCTCTGTTACCTCGATTGTCTCTATTACCCCTATTATCTCTATTGTCTCGCTGATTGCGATTATCTGCTTTATTATCACGCTGATTACGATTATCTGCTTTATTGTGGGGTTTTCTTGGTGGTCTACGTCGTTGATTTGGGTTTCTATCATTACGACGAGGAGAATTATCCTGATTTCTAGGACCTCTCTCCTGATTTTTATCTGATTGATTATCTGCGTTCATTGATATCCTTTTACAAATTCATATTTACAGGAAATGCCCAGATTGAGGGTAGGTTCCTGAATTTTTGGTCTAGATCCAATCCGTAGCCTACAAGGAAGCGGTCAGCAACTTCAAAACCAACATACTCAGCTTCAAATTCGAGCTTAAGACATTCAGGTTTAAAAAGCAGTGAGGCAAAGGCAACCGAGGCGGGTTGGTTTTCTAGTATTCTATGTTTCAAAAATCGGGCTGTCAATCCGCTGTCAATGATATCTTCAACTATGATCACATCACGATCGGTGATAATACAGCTAATATCCTTAAGAAGTCGAACCGTCCCAGATGATTGGGTTCCAGAATGATATGAGGAGACTTTGATAAAATCGATTTCGCAATCAATATCAAGCCTTTTAGCCAGATCTGCCAGAAAGAAGACAGAGCCATTTAAAACACCGATCAAAATAGGCACTTTACCTGCGTATTCAGTGGATATTTGCTTTGCCAGTTCATCAACTCTCTTCTCGATGACCTCTCGTGAAAAGATTTCTTCTAATACCTGGCCGGTATATTTACCCATATTTTCCACTACTCGCGTATTCATTCAAACGTTCCCTTTTGAAATTGAAACTTTATACAGTGCTTTGTTCTATTTTCTTTGATTACTTCTTCAGAAATCAATGCGGAATGGGCAGTACGAATACCAGGTATCCATATAATTTCACCATCTCGTTCCACAATTGGATAATATTCTTTCAGATGAGGAGCAACCCGGCTTGATTGAAGTATTTTGAAAACAGAAATCGATCTACCTGTGGCATTAACCACCATTTTGTCTCCAGGCTCAGCAACACGGGTGTTGTATGACTCTGGATTCTGTTCAACCCATAGATACGCTGGGTCTAAAATATGATCATCAAGAAGTGAGGTAGTAAATTCAAATTGAAAGAATGGAAACTTGTTCTCAACGCTGGCGGACAATGGTGTTATGGACCATTGAAAATCAGATCTTTTGAATAGCGTTATACACTCTCTATCGCGGTAGGCCGTTACCGAAGTTGGAAGCTGAATTTCCTTACCTATTGCATCATCTCTAAACAATGATTTCAAAGCATTGAAATGATTGGATGAGATTCCTTGAGGCATCAAAGAAATTAATTGAAAAGCTCTGTCAAAAATCGCCTTTTGGATCGGCGAAAAATAGTCGGGGAGCTCACTCAATCCTAATGCTATTTTCGGAACATAATCCGATCTAAACCCTTTTATATCAATATCTTCTATACTTGTTTCAATCAATGCATTTATGGCCTGGCCCTCACGTAATATTCCCTCCAGGGATGTTCTTAGACGGTGATCAATATCCGCATTCAGGGCAGGAATTACATTTGCCCTGATATTATTCCTTAAAAAGGAGATATCCGCATTTGATTGGTCAGTTCGATATTCAAGCTGATGAGTTTTAGAATAGTCATTGATCTCTTCACGCGTGTATCCTAGCAGAGGTCGGATAAAACTGCCATTCCACTCACTAATTCCTGATAGCCCCTGGATTCCACTCCCCTGATATATATTCATCAGGATGGTTTCAATCTGATCATCCACATGCTGGCCGGTGGCAACATAGTCATAGCTTAGTTGATCCAGGAGATTCATAAAAGCAGATCGACGTCTAACACTACCCGCTTCTTCCAAACTCATGTCATTCAATTTTGCATACGCTTCTATGTCTTCAGTCACCACATGCACTGGATATCCAAGGTCCGCACCCACTCGCTTAATAAATTCTCTATCTGAATCACTTTCTGAACCCCGTAGCTGATGATCGAAATGAACTATACTGATTTCAAGATCATGAATTTCAGTGAGTAGGTGGAGAAGTACCGTTGAATCAACACCACCTGAACAGGCGACCAACACCTTGAGATTGGATTTATACCAGTCAGCTGCTTGGTAGTTTTGACGAAATGTCGTGTTGTTTAGCATTATAAAAAAGCGACCCTATTCAGATCAATAGAGTCGCTTTGTTTTCATTCATATTTTGAGTGATGATTATACCTCGTCAAAGAACCAATCATCTAAAGACTGAATTTTCTGTTCATAAGAATTTGGATACAAAAACCACGTTGCTGCAGAGATAGAACTCAGAAGTGAGTTACCATCTTGTGGTGTAAAACAGAATCCTACTAATTCTTTACCACCATCGATAAGCTGAAGACTGGGGGCAGAAACAACAGTCTGGTTTAGAATGCGACCATAATGTCCATGGTCACGTCCAAAAGAAAAGACCTGGCTGGAGAGTTTCTTCTCGGTTATCGCAACCAACGGGTTCTTTTCAAATATTTCCATGACCTGGGGTATTGTCAGGGCTTCTTTCATCTTAATGTTGAAGTGGACAATGTGCATGTATTGTGTATTCAATTTCATGGCAGATGAGAAGATGTTCACATCATAACCTAAAGTCTTAAACAGATTAGCAGCGTCTTTAGCATGATGCGTACCATATCGCTCTGAGCTATGATGACCAACTTCTGGAGCGGGGATAAAATCGTTGGCTTGACTTAAGTCATTGGCCCTACGAATCATAACAAAACGGCCATCCAGAAGATTATCGGGGTCACCATTGTGCATACCAATAGTCTTTACCAGGGACGAGAGATTGTGCGTATTGCATGAAACAACCTGCAAAAAACGATCTTCCCCTTGAATAAGGGCTTCATCATTGATTCCACGGGCATAAGGCTTACCAAAGCCAGTTTCACTCCCCTGTGCGATAAATCCAAGGGTATTGTGATCAAAATTATGGTAGTATTTCACTTTGTTTTTATGACCAACACCTTTAGGAGTACAATCAATAACTACTGCAGCTCTATCAATTGCTTCTACAGTGGAAAAAGCTGGCGATAAACCAATATCCTGAAAGCCTTCAAACGCTTCTTGATCCGTTACCAGACGGGCTCCGCGTTTCAGCAAGCGAAGGACCTTGGCATGTTCACTCTTAAGAGGAGTGCGTTTGTGAAAAGTGATTTCATCAATACCCAGGTTTGCTTTATAGTCAGATAGCAATCCGATTAATGGCTCACCAATTGTGCCCGTACCTACAACGTGTACAATTTTCTTAGACATCTCTAACATCCCCTATTTTTTTTGGTCAATAAGTTCTTTGAGGAGTGTCATCTCCTGGTTTAAATGATCCACTTTTTTATTCATATACCAGATAAATCCAAAGATTCCAAACCAGATGAAGCCATAGGCTAGAAATAAATATACAAAGGCGTCCATTTATAATATCTCCATTTCTTTGAACTGCTTATTTAAAGTGTCTTCAAGCGTCAATAATTGGTAGCGTTTGCGAATCAAATACACATACAGGAGTGTAAATGTTGCCAGTGAAAACATAAATGCGAAAAACATGGGAGCGGCTAAACTACCATCGCTACTGGCCATAACAGCCTTGGGATGTTGTGTTTCCCACCAGCGAATTGAATAATAGACAATAGGAACATCAGTGAACCCGATAATTCCTACCACAGCAGAGAGGTTGGCTCGCTTGCTTCCATCAGGCAGATAGCGACGCAACATGAGGAAAGCCACATAGATGAGCCACAATATCAGTGATGATGTCAGGCGTACATCCCATGTCCACCAAATTCCCCATACTGGTTTTGCCCAGATGGGACCGGTAATCAAAACCAAAGAAATGAAGAGGACACCGATTTCAGCTGATGCCACTGAAATAAGCTCGTATTTACGCTTCCTGGTTGCCAGGTAGGCTACACTACCACAGAAAACGATAAAGAAGGCAAGAAAACCTAGCCAGGCACTGGGAACGTGGAAATAGAATATCCTTTGTGCTATCTGTTCAGCGGGATTCGAGGCCTTTATCTGAGGCACCCATTGAAAAATCAAATAAATGCTTACCGAAAATGCGATAAGTAGAATAATGAGCAATATTTTATCAATTTTAGATCTCATGAATTGCCTTTAGTATTTTGACTTGGTTTGTTCATCCTAATCTTCCAGAATAAAATCAAATAGCATATAGGAAAGGGTGAAGAATATAACATCAAATGCTCCAACCCTCAAAAGAAGTGGATAAAAAGCTGCTGTCACTTCACCACTCAAGACCATACCGGTGAGGGTAACAGACCAAATGATAATGGGTGAAACCAAAGGCCATAATAAGAGAGACAGTAGAATTTGCTGATTTCTGGTATGGACAGCAACTGCAGAGAGGATGGTTCCCAAACTTGTAAATCCAATGGTTCCAGCCAATAAAACCGGTATAAGTCTGAACATTCCTAAAGAAAGCTGCAGATCATAGAAGATGATGAAAATAGGAAAGATCAATGCCTCAAACATGAGCATGATAATGGTAACACTAAAAAACTTCCCTACATAAATCTGTCCGCCATCAACGGGCATCAGTGCCATGGCACGGAGATTCCCATTTTCCTTTTCCAGAGCAAAAGACTGGTTCAGACCAAACATACCTGAAAAGACAAAGGCTACCCAGAGGAGTCCTGGAGCGATTTCAAGCATGACCAGCCTGGATACTTCAAACGTAAAATTAAAAATGACAAAGATCAGCAAGGAGAATATCCACATCGCTAGAATACTCTCTTTGGATCTGAACTCCATACGCAGATCTTTTTTCAGAATTGATATCGCTGTACGCATCATGACTCTAATCCCCCAGCTTCTGCACTGAAGAATTCTGCACGAATAGCATCTGGATTTGTGTCGACTATCAATCCATCCTTGACAATCTTATGCTTTGCAATAACCACATATCGATCTGAGAGTTCGGTTGCCGTGTGGAGGTCATGGGTTGTCAGTAATATGGTGCGACCCATTTCCTTTTGTTTTTTCAGCAAAGCAATGAGCATTCCAATGGCATGTTGATCCAGACCTGTAAATGGCTCATCAAGCAGCAGCAGAGATGGTTCATGCAATAAAGCTCTGGCAATTGTTAAGCGTTGGGTCATGCCCCTGCTGTAGGTAGCCACCAGGTCGAATCGACGATGAGTGAGCTCAACATCGCTCAGCACCTCCTCAACACGCTGTTTTGCATCAGGCACATTATAGATGCGGCTGTAATACTCAAGGTTTTCAATAGCAGTCAAATTACCATAGAGAAACATCTCATGGGAGATGACAGCGAGCTTTGCCTTGTTTGCACGATCGCTGGGATCTGTCCCAAAAAGCTTCACTTCACCCTCACTGGGTCTGGAAACACCACTGATAATATTGAGGAGTGTTGTTTTGCCAGCACCATTGCGACCAAGAATACTTACAAACTCTCCCGATTGAACGGAAAATGATACCCCTCTGAGCGCGATAATGCGCCCAAAATCTTTGGAGACTTCTCGAACTTCTAGAGCTGGTACGCTCAAACTAATCGATCCTATCCAATGTTTTGTATACAGAGACGAGACGATAGAGAAGCTTATCCTTGTCATCAGCATCGGATGAAGAGTCACCTAGTTTTGCATATTGTTGTAGAAGCTCAGATTTTTGCTTTTTCAACATCTCGATGGATTCTTGCTTCAAGTCCTCACTCTGTTGAGTTACGGAAACAAATAGAGAAATCAGAATTGCCAAAATCAAAACTCCGGCTACTGCCAACTCAACATTGGCATCGATTCGATTCTCAATGACTATTTTTCCTGTATTTTGCTGCTCCGAATGATTATGATCGTCTGTACCCGAATCGGACATTCCTTTTCCTGAAACCTGGAACTCCAACATTGTTCCCGCCTTGATACCTTCAATTGCGTATATGGCCAGTCCATTTTCGTTATCGGTACCTTCACGTGAAAGACCTGGGGCTGATATAGATAGATCTAGAGGCATGGTATAGACATGAAAATGGTCAATATCATAACCTACCAATTCGGTGAGAGAGGTTCCACCTGGGTCATATGCTGTATAGTAAGACATATCAATTTCAGAAAGACCTGGTTTGATGGGATTTGGCAGTACTTGCCCTTGATCAGAATCTATTGGTGCCGTCCTAACGGGCATGGAACCACTTTTAAAGGTCAGATTTTCTAGCTCTGTGACATTTTTTGGAACGTGCACTTTAGCCAATCCAGGAGATGCAGAAAAAGTAACTGGTGGTGAAGACACATTTTCAAGAACAATACGTTTTTGAATGTACAGCTTGTCTTCAAATCCATAAATAACAAAGAATGGTACTGATGCATTCACATCATGAATCGTTTCGCTGGTTTCATAAACTGTCAATGAGGTTTCCCAGGCAGTTACCCCTGGTGTTGGGACGAACATGGCTGAATAGTTGACGCCACCCAGGGTAGCACGAATTAGATATTGACTTTGACCACTGGATGTGACGTCACTGAATGTAGTTGCCTTGACGACATTTGAAGCGGAAGCGATTTCAGCCATACCAGCGCCAAGATCAATAAGAACAACACGATCAGCATTGCCAGGTCCATTATTTGTACCATTAATAATGTTAACCCTGAGATCACCGGCAAAGCTTAACCCAGTAACCAGTTGCAAAATCAGGAATTGAAGAATGAGTCGCGATTTCATGACAACCCCTTTCCACATTTCATGCAGAATTTGGCTTCGGCAATATTCTCCGTACCACATTCGGTGCAAAATACAGCAGCCGTGCTTTTTGACTTCTTTTTATTCTTTTTCTTCTTTTTGCCAAGATTGTCCATGTCGCTTTGTATACGATCCATGAATTTACTAGATTTTTGATTTTCCAGTTTCTCAATGACACGTCCAGCTTCGCTTAGAAATGATTGACGAACACTCTTAAAGTCTTTTTCACTCAATCGCCCCATGGCAAAATCAAACTCGAGATCTGCAATATTGCCATAAACCCGCTGCTTTTTATCAGCGAGTTCTTCAGCTTCCATATACAATGAAACCCAGGTGCTATCCTTTTTGAATAGAGGCATGACAATCCACACCAGGAAGGCCAAGCCAGTGAGATACGCAAAATAGCTCATTATTCGCCTCCTACCTTGGATTCTCGCAGATTGGGCAACATGGCGAATAAAGTTCCTATACCCAGGATAAAAGCGCCGATCCAAACCATACTCACAAACGGATTTCGATAGACCTGAACAATGACCTTGGTGCCATCGTTGCTCATACCAGAGAGTACAGCATATATATCCTCTCGTATAGTGGAATAAATATCGACTTCTGTGGAGGGTTGCTCAGATGCGAAATAGAATCGTTTCTGGGGTGAGATCCGATCTATTAGTCGACCATTCCGATACATTTCCATTTCTAGAGTTTGTGACGAATAGTTTTCATTCTCGTCCTCAATTATTTTGATGGCATTAAATGTATAGGGTCCCAATTGGAAAGAGTCACCCTCACCCACCTCGGCTCTTGTCTCAGAATTAAAAACGTTGCCAGTGAAGCCCACGAACATGACTACCATGGCAGCATGGATCATATAGCCTCCATATCTACGGGTATTTTTGCGGGATAGCATGTACATAGCCAAGAAGAAATTCTCACCAGAATTTCTTCTACGGATGTTAGCACCTTTCACAAATTCTACTACAATGGTCCACATCACAAAAAATGAAATGGCAAAAGAGCCCAGAGCCCATCCATCTCGAACACCAGAGGCAAATAGAACTGCTATAAAAACGATGGCACCTAGTGTAGGCCATCCAAAGCTGCGCTTAAGTGTTTCAACAGAAGTATGTCGCCAGGCTAAAAGCGGACCAGCTCCAGTTAATAAGAGAAGTGCCAGACCGATAGGAATCATGATGTTATTGAACCAGGGAGGTCCCACGGTAATCTGATCACCAGTGAAGAGCTCACTAATGACAGGAAACAGTGTTCCCCAGAGAACAGCAATCGTGGCTAGTAGAAAGAGTAAATTGTTAAAGAGAAATCCACTTTCTCTTGAAATAAGTGATTCCATCTCTTCATCAGGTTTTAGGTCTTTACGACGATACAGGAGTAGAGCGACGCTAAAAATTAAGCCCATACTTAAAAAGGTGGCGAATGCTGGTCCAAGACCCGAGTTTGCAAATGCATGAACAGAACTGACTATTCCACTGCGAGTGAGGAAAGTACCAAAAATAGAAAGCAAAAAAGTGGCGATAACAAGAGCCATATTCCAAATTTTTAACATACCCTTGCGTTCTTGAATCATTACTGAGTGAAGGTATGCAGTGGATGTCAACCAGGGTAACAAGGAAGCATTTTCTACGGGATCCCAGGCCCAATACCCGCCCCAACCGAGCTCGACATAAGCCCATTTTCCACCTAGTACGATACCAACGGCCAGAAATCCCCAGGTTGTAAGCGCCCAGCGTCGGGTAGTATGAATCCACCCTGCTCCAAGTTTGCCCGTAATCAGAGCTGCAATTGCAAATGCAAATGGTACAACAGAACCAACGTACCCAATAAACAGGATAGGTGGATGAATAACCATCGCAGGATGCTGGAGTAATGGATTTAAACCATGACCATCGCCAGCCGTAAACTCCTGGAGGGTGTTACCAAATTCCTGGTAAAGCGTCTGGAATGGATTTGAAATAAAAACACTCAAAATTGAGAAGAAGACCATAGTGGTTGCCATTACAAAGAGGACGTAAGGCATAAGATCATTATTCTTGTGACGATGCTGATATGCAACAATGGCACTGAATATGGTTACAATCCAGGTCCACAACAGCAATGAGCCATTGTGCCCAGCCCATAGTGCCACAATCTTATAAAATAATGGTAATGCAAAATTTGTATTGCTCGCTACATACTCGATAGAGAAGTCACTGGAAACCAACAGATACTCCAGGGCAAGTACAGCAAGAGTTGTCACTGCAAAAGCGGCATATGCACCTCTTCTAGCAGCTTCTAAAAGCCCTCTGCGCTTGGTCACACCTGCCGTCAATGCGGTGAGTGCGGTAAAAACGCTTACCGGGAAAAGAAAGAATAAAAGGATATTTCCGAAATCAGCCATTTAACTAAATCCTAACTATATATATTTTAAATCTCAGGGGTAGAATAATCGGCTTCATACTTAGAAGCACATTTTGCCTGGATACGTTCTGCGTTGAATACACCATCTTGTTGCAGTTTACCTGAAACAATTACTTCAGCATCCATATCATTATTGAAGGTGTCCGGAATTGGATCCTTTCCAATATAATGAATGCTTAATTCTGAATTTCCTTCTGTGATGACAAAATCAAGGTCCATATTATTTCTAACAATACTGCCTTTTTTTAAATCGCCATTGACCTTGAGAGTCAAAGCATGAGCCCGAGCTCCCAACATCTGGACCTCACTCACACTCTTTGAATATGACATGGTGGTGTCTTCTTTCATGCCCTGAATCGCCAGCACAATCACTGCGGCGATAATGACCAAAGAGCCGATTACAAATTTAAGTTTTTTACTATTCAATGGACGTAACTCCTATTTATGATTTAAACATATTTATAAATTTATCTTTCAAGGATAAAGCATCTGGTTCAAGATGCACAGGATAGACTTCAATGTGTTCACCCCTAAGAATTTTTCCTGGATTACCCTTTAGCAGTAAATCTGCGTATTCAACGCCGTATCTCTCTGATAGCCAGTCATATCCAGGTTTTGTATAAAGAGCTCTTGATTGTAAATTATGACTATCACTTCCAACTAAATGCACTGCATCTTTATCAAATAGAAATTTGGCAAGCTTTTCACTGCTCGGTCCCATTGTACCCATAAATGAGCCAATATCCAGTTGTGTCGGGCAACCCATATTGATCAGCTCTTCCAACCTTTTGGGCTCCCTTTGCCATGGTTTAATCCGTTCGGGATGGGCAATGATTGGAGTAATCCCCTGGCGGGTGATCTCATAGATGATTCGCTCAAGATTATTTGGCACTGAATGAAATGAGAATTCAAGTAAGAGGTATTTGCCGCCGATAAGGATATCAAGTTCATCGAGAATGATGGGCAACATATCCTGGTATCGAACTTCTGCAGCAATGGTGACCTCAACTGGAAGCTCATGAGCTTTGATAAGCTCCATAACCGTTTGTGCGCCCTTTTCAATCTTAGCTTTCCACTCTCTAGTCCCCTTGATAATGTCAGCTTCATATAAATGCGGGGTCAAAACAAGATGTTCAACTCCCTGCCGCACAGCCTCTTTTAGCATAGATAGTGCCATGTCGTCATTTTTGGCACCATCATCTACTGCTGGAAGCATGTGATTATGAATATCTATTAATTTGGAGATACTGACCTCTTAGAACACTGGGGTTTCAGTGTAGGTTCCGTAAACAATTTTCATCGCATCAACCATCTCACCAAGTGTGGCTGAATGGCGTACGGCTTCAAGGAGAGGTGGCATTACATTCGTTCCAGACTCACAGGCCTGTGTAAGATCAGCGAGAGCTTTATCTGTACTTGCCTGAGTTCTGATAGATCGAAGTGATTTGACCTTGGATACCTGATTTTCTTCAACTGATTTATCAATTTTGAGAACTGGGATATCAATTGTCTCATTTTCACGAATAAATGCATTAACTCCTACAATAAGACGTTTCTTCTCGTCGTACTTACGAGCAATATCATAAGCTGCTTTCCCAATTTCACGTTGGAAATAACCCACTTCGATCGCTGCAACAACACCACCCAATTCATCGATAGTTTCAAAATATTTTTCAGCTTCAGCTTCCATCTTATCAGTCATGGCTTCTACATAATAAGAGCCACCCAGCGGATCAATAGTAGATCCAACACCTGTTTCATAGGCAATCACCTGTTGTGTCCTTAGCGCAATCTCTACACTTTTCTCAGTTGGCAGGGCCAGCACTTCGTCCATTGAGTTGGTATGGAGTGACTGTGTGCCACCCAAAACGCCGGCAAGAGCCTCGTAGGCAGTCCTGACGATGTTATTTTCAGGTTGGGGCGCAGTTAAACTATGACCCGCAGTCTGCGTGTGGAATCGAAGCATCCAGGAGCGTGGATCCTTGGCGCCATATTTTTCCTTCATACGCTTTGCATAAATTCGTCTAGCAGCTCGAAATTTTCCGATTTCCTCAAAGAAATCTATATGTGAGTTAAAAAAGAAACTCAGACGTCGGGCAAATTTATCTACATCCAGTCCTCTCTCAATGGCAGCCTCTACATAAGCAAAGCCATCTGCAAGGGTAAACGCCAACTCCTGGGCAGCAGTTGATCCAGCTTCACGAATGTGGTAACCAGATATAGAAATTGTATTGTACGCTGGCATATGGTCGCTACACCATTCGATCATATCTGTGATGATATGCATAGAAGGTTCAGGTGGAAAAATGAATTCTTTTTGAGCAATATATTCTTTGAGAATATCGTTTTGCAGTGTGCCATGCAACTTATCAGATGAAACACCTTGTCTTTCCCCAACCACCACATACATGGCCAGGAGAATAATGGCAGGACCGTTAATCGTCATGGAGGTTGAGACCTGATCAAGTGGAATTCCATCAAACAGAGTCATCATATCATCAATAGAGTTGATTGAAACACCACAGTGTCCAACTTCACCAAGTGAAAGCGCATGATCTGAATCGTAACCCATGAGCGTTGGCATGTCAAAGGCAACACTCAATCCGGTCTGTCCTTGCTCCAGTAGAAATTTGAATCTTTTATTCGTATCCTCAGGAGTTCCAAAACCTGCAAACTGTCTCATGGTCCATAAACGACCTCGATACATATTGGGGTGAACGCCTCGTGTGAATGGGTATTCACCTGGGAATCCAATTTTTTCAATGTATTGATCTAAATCCTGATTCTCTTCATTTGGCAGATATAACAAATCATTGGTTAATCCCGAAACCGTATCGTAGTCATACTCACGTTCTTTGGATTCAGAAACTTTCTGTTTCCAACGTTTCAGGCTATCATGGTAGGATTGATCTGGCATAATTGAACCCACTCCTGATAATTATATGGTCAATTCAAGAATTGAAGCTGCAATTTCTTCAGATGTCAGCTTCACTTCGGCTAATAATTGTGCCCGTGATCCATGGGTCACAAATCTATCTGGCAAGGTGTGTGAATGAATCCTGGCACAATTTTCAACAGGTTCTGCAAAAGCTTTTATGGTCTGGGCAAGGCTACCGGGATAATTGTTCTCTTCAATGACCACAATGTGCTTATTTGATGTCATGAGAGATAAAAGCATATCCTCGTCAAAGGGTTTGATAAACTTGGCATCGATATAGCTGGCCTTCACTCCCTCTGCAGCAAGTATTTTGACTGCTTCATCAGCAACAGGATTCATTGAACCTACTGCGACGATAGCAATGTCTTTGCCCTCTGAGAGCAGCTCCCATTTCCCGATTTCTATAGCCTTGCTTTTAATTGATTTTCTATTTTTTAAAGCGGAGGCTTTTGGATAGCGGATAAAGAAGGGGCCGTCTTCATGTTCGAGGGCCGTCTGCATCATGTGGCGCAATTCTTCTCCATTACGCGGGGCTGCCACGACAACTCCGGGAATACTGGAGAGATATGATAGATCCAGGACGCCGTGATGTGTGGGTCCATCCTCGCCTACAAGTCCAGCACGATCAAGCATAAATGTGACGGGTAAATTCTGGACAGCAATGTCATGCACCAACATGTCATATGCCCGTTGCAGAAATGTGGAATAAATCGCGACGAAAGGCTTTAAGCCCCGTGCAGCGAGTGCGGCTGCAAAAGTTACTGCATGCCCTTCTGCAATACCAACATCGTAGAACCGATCAGGATGTTCATCGGCAAAATCCAATAATCCTGTGCCATCTCTCATGGCAGCGGTAACTGCCACAATACGTTTATCCTTTTTCGCCAGAGCAGTTAGTTCATCCCCAAACACATTCAGAAAAGGCGGGACTTCTTCTTTGGTACTTGACTGACCTGGTTTCGCAGCTGGACCAATACCGTGGAATTTCACAGGATTTGCTTCAGCCTGGGCAAAGCCAAGCCCCTTTTTTGTGATGATATGCAAGAGAACTGGCGTGTTGATATCCTTAATATTTTCCAAAGTGGAAATTAAAAGTGGTAAATCATTACCATCGATAGGACCAAAATAACGAATTCCCATTTCATCAAAAATGATACCGGGAACCAATAGATTCTTGAGACTTTCCTCAATTTTCTTCATTCCCGTTCTAACGGTATTTTTTCCAATGGGTAGTTTCCCTGTAACATTCCAGATCTCGTCTCTAACACGGTTGTACAGTGGATTGGTGGTAATTTTTGAGAGGTATTTTGACATTGCACCGACATTGGGGGAAATGGACATTTCATTATCGTTGAGAATGATCATCATCCGGGTTCTCAGGTGCCCCAAATTGTTCAATCCTTCAAATGACAATCCACCTGTCAAAGCTCCATCACCAATCACGGAGATAACCTGATGATCCTCACCCTTTATATCTCGAGCGATGGCAAAACCAACACCTGCTGAAATCGATGTTGAGGCATGACCTGCCCCATAAGTATCATGTTCACTTTCCATGGGCTTACAAAAGCCTGAGATACCACCATATTGGCGGATAGTTTTCAGGGCCTCTCGACGACCCGTCAAAATTTTGTGAGCATAAGCTTGATGACCCACATCCCAGATAATCTTGTCGTTTGGTGAATCAAATACCTTATGGAGTGCAACAGATAATTCCACGACGCCAAGGGTTGGTGCTAAATGACCACCTGTTTCCGAAACGACCTCAATGGTGTAGTCTCGGACTTCCTGGCATAATTGGATCAAGTTTTCTTCAGATAATGACTTAACATCAGCTGGAGAATCTATGGTTTTCAGTACTTTATATTTATCCGACATGGATAGACTACCTCGATTTTAAAACGATTTCATCCACAAAATATTTATGAATGCCTGGATCTTCAGTAAGTTCAGGATGAAATGATGCAACCAACACATTGTCCTGGCGCATGAGAACTGGGTCAGCGCCAAAAACAGCCAACGACTGCACGCTCGGTTTGATTTCTCGAAACTTAGGAGCGCGAATAAAAATCGCATGAAAATCGTGATCCAGCATCGAGGGGATTATCAGGGATGTTTTGAAAGACTCAATTTGACGACCATAAGCGTTACGTTCAGCTATATAATCAATTTTATTAAAACAGCGAACTCTCTCATCGTCTATCTGTTGACCCAGAAGTATTGCCCCAGCACAAGTCCCAAATACGGGCATTGTCTCTAAAATCTCGTTCATAGGTTCCCACAAACCCTCCTCTTCAAGGAGCAGGGTCATAGCGGTTGATTCACCACCTGGGAGAATCAATGCATCAATGAGCTTCAAATCCTCTGGTTCACGAACAGCTCGACACTTTATGCCGAGTTTGCCCATACTGAATGCATGCTTGGCGAAGCTGCCCTGTAGAGCGACTACTCCAATTGTTAATTCTTCATATTCAGGTCGAACAGTCAAAATGGCTCCTACCAACCTCGATCTTGCATTCTATCTTCAGGCTTAATTTCAACCATATCAAGACCCTTCATGGCCTTCCCAAGACCTTCGGAAATCTCGGCCAGCTTTTCGGGTTTATCATAAAATGTTGCAGCCTGAACGATAGCCTTGGCCATGGCTTCAGAGTCCTCAGATTTAAAAATACCTGAGCCCACAAAAATGGTTTCAGCACCGAGTTGCATCATAAGAGAAGCATCAGCTGGTGTTGCGATACCACCGGCTGAAAAATTTGGTACAGGAAGCTTGCCCGTCTCAGCGACTTGCGCAACCAGATGATATGGTGCCCCCATGTTTTTAGCTGCTGCCATGAGCTCATCTGTTCTCAGTATGCTCAAATTAGCCATTTCCGTAGTAATGGTACGCATATGGCGAACCGCTTCAACAATATTTCCAGTGCCAGGTTCACCTTTGGTGCGGATGAGGGCAGCTCCTTCACCGATACGACGCAAAGCTTCGGCCAGATTTGTGGCCCCACAGACAAATGGAGTTTTAAAGTCATGCTTCCAGATATGGTTCGCTTCATCAGCAGGAGTCAATACTTCGCTCTCGTCGATATAATCAATTTCTAAAGCCTCAAGTATTTGAGCCTCGGCAAAATGACCGATACGACATTTGGCCATCACGGGTATGGAAACAGCCTTTTGAATTTCTTTAATCATTTGCGGATCAGAAGCTCGTGCGATTCCCCCATCCCTACGGATATCAGCTGGTATTCTCTCCAGTGCCATTACAGCGACTGCACCTGCTTGTTCTGCAATTTTTGCTTGCTCAGGTGTAGTCACATCCATAATCACACCACCCTTGAGCATTTCAGCTAATCCTGTTTTTACTTCAAACAGCTCTTTTGTCATTTTCATAATCTCCAGAAACTTATAGTGTCAATATTTACACACGTGATTTCACGTGTAAGTTATTCAAATGTTCAACGACTTCTTCAATGAGATCATCTGGTGAGGAAGCGCCTGCTGATACGCCAACTGATTCAGCCATATCAAACCAGCTTTCCTGTATATCAAAAGCATTTTCAACCATATATGATCTGGGATTTAAAGAAAGCGATACTTCATGCAATCTTTTCGTGTTGGCACTGGTGAAGGAGCCTACAATGACCATGACATCTGAGATGGGAGCGATTTCTTTAATCTGCCCTTGATTTCGTCTGGTTGGAAAACAAACGGTATTCACAAATCTCAGATCAAATATTTTCATAGAGAGGATGCCAATAATTTCCTGAACATTCTCTATCATTTGTGTGGATTGGGAGACAACGCCTGCCTTCTTCATCCTCGGCAGTGCCTCTGCCTCAGCGATAGTTGCAATGATGACAGCTTCTGGAACTTGAGCCCTGATGGCCACCACTTCATCATGACCGTGATCACCGATAATGATTAGCTTTCTGCCTTCTCTATCTAGTTTTTTGATTTTGTCATGTATCTCATGAACTAAGGGACAAGTAGCATCCACAATAGTGAGTTCTTTTTGGCCCGCTTCAGCCCATAGCTCTGGAATGGTTCCATGTGCCCTAAAGAGGACTGGAGCATCCGTCACTTCATCGAGGGAGTCAACAACTTTTACGTTTTCGTGAGCCAGATCATTCACCACACGCTCATTATGGACAATATCCCCTAACATATAAACTTTGCCGTGTTCCCGAGCTACGTCACGAGCTTTCTCAATGGCATCCCGTACCCCAAAGCAAAAGCCAGCATCCTTTGCGACTCTAATTTTCAAATGGTCAGGCATTTTCATCCCATTTATTTATCGCTATGATGGTTTCCTTGACAATTGCTGCAGCAGCTTCCTCCAGGGTTCCATCTACATGGCAACCTGCAGCAAAGGCGTGGCCACCTCCACCAAAAGATTGGGCAACCGAATTAATGGGTATTTTACCCTTGGATCTAAAACTCACATCAACCTTTGAACCGGACATCTTGGTAATAGAAATGCCGACTTCAACGCCCTTGATGGATCGAATAAAGTCCGAAAGTGAATTCATGTCATCTGGAACAGCTCCCAGAGGGCCAATATCGTCGAAATCAATGATGGACCAGGCCAATCGTCCCTCGCATTCGTATTTCAATTCACTCAGAAGTTTCTGAATGACCTGAAGCCTGCCAGGGGTATTCAAGTCTTCATAAAGATAGACATATAGCTCATAAGGTTTAACACCTGCTGCTACCAAATTGGCTGCGGCCAGTAGGGTTTCAGGATCTGTATTGTTAAATCTGAAATTTCCAGTATCGCTCATCATGGCTGAATAGATAGGGATGGCGATCTCAGTGCGAGAGTTTGCCTCCTCATCCATGAAATTAATAAGGTCATAAATGAGCACACCAGTTGAACTGGCTGTGGGGAAATCATATTGTACATCAAATTGAGATTTGTCACCGGGATGATGATCAATACTCACTTTAGTGATATCAATCGATTGAAGGTCTGCACCAATATCCATCAGCCGATCGTAATGACCAATATCAAAGGCGATAAATACGTCTGATTCTACAATGAGTTTTGCGTGTTGAGCTGTATCATAAACCTGAATTTCACCATTATTAGGCAGGAATTCAAGATTGACGCGTAGAGGAGATGGATTCAGGATATGAACCGTCTTGCCAATTGATGTTAAAAATCTCGCTAATGCTAACTCAGATCCCACTCCATCCGCGTCTGGTTGCAGATGCGTGGAGAATACAAACCTATCATTATCGACCAGTAAAGTCCTTAGGACTTCCCAGTTTCTTAGCTCCCCAGTTCGATCAAGACTCATTTATGTAAAAATACCTCTAAAAAATATCTTCATTTTCACTTCATCGAATTACTCTCGAATCCGAAACATTGAATATATTCTTTAACCCATCAGATACAAACGATTCAGCGATCAGATCAATAAAAACCAGGCTTTTACAATCATGATATAAATTGGGATATTTAAGTAGTTTTTTAGTACGTATTCTGGACAGAAATGTGGGCTGAGGAATGTCGATGAAATGATTGATTTGTTATGTGTTTATTGATCGAAATATTAAGTTCAAGAGCTTTATCAAACTAACTGATTGAGTGCCGCTCTCTCCTGGGAGCGCGACCCATCAATTCTTCCACAGCAGTAGCTGGATCTTTTTCCTCAAATAATACTTGAAATATTTGTTCTGAGATGGGCATCTCAACACCTGTTTTAGCAATAAGTTGATGTACTGACCTTGCAGTATTGATACCCTCGGCAACCATCTTCATTTCAGCCAGGATTTCTTTCAGTTTTCGACCTTTTCCCAACTCAAAACCAACATGTCTATTCCGACTATGGGTACTGAGACATGTTACAACGAGATCGCCCATTCCACTAAGGCCGGCAAATGTCTGTTCTTTTGCTCCAAGAAATACACCAAGACGTGTCATTTCAAAGAGTCCACGAGTGAGCAAGGCAGCTAAAGTATTATCACCATACCCCATACCAGCGAGGATTCCAGCTGCAATGGCGATAACATTTTTTAATGATCCACCATACTCAACTCCGAGAATATCCACATTGGTGTATACTCGTAAGGTATCCGACATAAAAGCATTCTGTACAATCTGTCCAGAAGCTTCATCTGCACAAGCGGCCACAATGGTCGATGGCATTTCCTGAACGACTTCTTCAGCATGTGTTGGACCATACAAGGTAGATATTTTGCCAACCGGGTGGTCTGGAAGTGCATGTGCAATCACCTGACTCATGGTTCTTAAAGAATCATTTTCAATACCTTTGGCCACATTCACGATGATGGTTTCCGCAGAAATTGAATTAGACAATTTTGACAGCGTCATCCCAACAGTATGTGAAGGAATGGCTACGAGAATAATCTCTTTATCGCTTACGCAGGCCTCTATATCCATGGTAAAGCGCAATTCAGATGGTAAGGTCACGCCAGGCAGAAAATCTGGAAGTTCTCTGGTCTCCTGAGCTTGCTTGAAATCTTTCTCAAGATAAAACCAGACAACAACATCATGCCCATTCTTGAGCAAATGCATCGCCAGAGTCATGCCCCAGCTTCCGGATCCTACTACTGCAATTTTCATGGATTGAATCCCGTTCTAATATAAAGAGCCCCTGATGATGACCAGGAGCTCTGTATCTTTTATAGCATTATTTATTCTATTCGTAAAGGGCGTCCAGCTTTGCTTTATAGCGTTCTTCAACGACCCGTTTCTTGATTTTCAGTGTGGGAGTAAGTGTACCGTCTTCGACACTGAATTCCTGCGGTAGGAGGATGACTTCTTTTACAGCTTCATAGCTGCTGAAGTTTTGCATGATACGTTCAACCTCAGTCATAAGCATTTCATATACTTTTGGATTTTCACTTAGTGCTTCAGGAGTCACATCCGTGATCTCATTATCAGCAGCCCACTCGCCTACTTCCGTGAAATTTGGGACAAGAATAGCAGATACAAATTTTCTGCGGTCTCCGTGAACCAGGGCTTGTTCAAAGAACTTGCTCATACAGAGAGCACCCTCGATTGGAGCAGGAGCAATATTCTTACCACCTGCCGTCACAATGATGTTCTTTTTGCGATCTGTAATTCTGAGATATCCTTCCTCAATGATGCCAATATCACCAGTATGGAACCATCCTTCTTCATTGATGGCTTCTCTGGTTCCTGCGTCATCCTTGTAATAGCCCTTCATGATATGGGGGCCGCGTGAGAGAATTTCACCATCATCAGCAATCTTAACCTCAACACCATCGATGGTTGGACCTACGGTCCCAAATCGAAAATCATGGGGTGGATTTAATGTGATAACTGGAGATGTCTCGGAAAGGCCATATCCTTCAAGTATTGTGATACCTGCAGCATCAAAAAATCGTCCGATATCAGCTCCCAGTGGTGCTCCACCGCTGGCAAACAATTTAAATTGCGTTCCCAGGAGTGCTTGAACCTTACCAAATACAAGTTTATCGGCTCGTTTTTTCTTCTTTGCTAATTTGGGAGAAATGGTTCCAGAGTTGCGAGCATCTACATACTCAAAACCTGTTTTGACAGCCCAACCGGCAATTTTACGTTTGATAAAAGAGCCAGCTGCAAACTTGGCCTGGACCCCAGCGTACATCTTTTCGTAAAGCCGCGGGACTGACATTGCTACAGTAGGATTAACTTCCGACAAGTTAGCAATAACCTGCTCCATTGATTCAGCATAAGTGATATTTGCACCTACGTGTGTACCCACATAGTCACCCAGCCTTTCAAAACTGTGACTGAGTGGCAAGAATGATAAGAATTTATCCTCATCTGTGATTCCCAAACGTGCATTACATGATTTAATATTGCTTACAAGATTGCTATGCTTCAACATAACGCCCTTGGGATTTCCCGTAGTCCCACTCGTATAAATAAGAGTCAAAATATCGTCGGGAGTAACGCTAAGTGCCTGAGTCTCATAGTCATAGGCGCCATCAGATGAAGCGAACGTTTTGCCCTTTTCCATAAGTTCATTAAAGGATATGACATCTGGATCATCATATGATAATGATTCATCAAAATAGACCACTGACTTCAATTCAGGACAGTCTGCTTTGATCTGGAGAACCTTGTCCATCTGGCTTGCATCCTGAGCAAAGACGAGTTTTGAATCGGAATGAGCAACGATGTATTGAACCTGACTCGCAATCAAGGTTGGATAAACAGTCACAGAAGTAGCACCTCTTGTGGCTATGGCATAGTCTGAATAAGCCCATCGTCGGCAATTCGTGGATAGAATGGCTACATTATCATTTGGTTGGATCCCAAGAGATGCCATACCATAAGACGCATTCTTCACCATTTCATATATATCTTTGCCCTTATCTCCTACCCATTCGCCATTAACTTTCTCAGTAAATAATTCTGTGTCAGCATGGCTTTTTGTGACATTAAGAAACATTTCTGCAATCGTCCTAAATTCCACGACAGCTCCTCCTTCTTGGGGTTTTTATTAAGTTTCGTCAATGATAAACATTTTCCCTTAAAAGCACAGCATTTTATTGACACATACGCTGACAGAATGTATCATGCGCGCGCTTTCAGAAAGAGCCAGGGTGGCGGAATTGGTAGACGCAGTGGACTCAAAATCCACCGGTGGCAACACTGTGGGGGTTCGACTCCCCCCCCTGGTACACTCCTACGTTCTTCGAACCACGGTGGTGCAATCTCGACTTAGCTTCCAATAGTGAGGGAACCCTCATGTTCGGAGCAGGCAGTCGCCTCCAACATTTCATTCTCAGACCCAATTTGGCTATGGATGCCCAAGTGCATCTGATTACTTTATTTCGAATATTAAAATCACAGTATTAGGGTGCTTATGACAAAAAAGTTCATTCCATTTAATAAACCCATTGATCTAACTCACGCTGAAATGCTTCGGCGATCTGCAAAATTTTATGAATTTATGAAATCCAGAAGAACTATTCGAGATTTTTCAAATGAGGAAGTACCGCAAGAGGTTATCGATACTTGTCTCAAAACTGCAGGTACAGCACCTAGCGGTGCCAATCAACAGCCCTGGCATTTTGTTGTCATTCGAGATTCGTCGATCAAAACGCAAATCCGCAATGCTGCCGAGGAAGAAGAAAGAATTTTTTATGAGGGACGTGCTGGTGATACCTGGTTGGAAGCACTTGAACCTCTGGGTACGGATGCAGATAAACCCTTTCTGGAGGATGCACCTGTACTCATTGCTATCTTCGAGCAAAAATTTGCGCTCACTGACCAAGGCGACAAGATAAAGCACTACTATGCCAAAGAGTCTGTTGGGATTGCAACAGGCATGCTAATTTCCGCTCTTCATAATGTGGGACTTGCAACACTTACTCATACACCCAGTCCCATGAATTTCCTGACTAAAATATTAAATCGACCGGAGGGTGAAAAACCATTTCTGCTCCTCGTTGTCGGACACCCTGCAGAGGGTGTTGAGGTACCAGATATTGAAAAGAAGCATCTCAAAGATATCTCCAGCCAATTCTAGGCGCTAGCATGATATCTAAAATCGTCTTTTTTGGTGATAGCATCACGGCGGCAAGTCGTACTATCCTTAATCCTTTGGGCAACGGCTATGTTTCAATTTTAAAGGAATTATTTTTAGCTGATAGTGGTCTTGGTAGAATCCAGTTTGTCAACTCCGGCGTCAATGGACACATGGTTGGAGACTTACTCAACCGTTACCAGGCGGATGTCATGGATCACAAGCCCAATGCTGTGGTCATAAAGATTGGAATTAATGATGCCTACAATGATTTCATCGCTGGAGGTGATCGTAAGCAGATTCAGAATTATGCAACTGGTCTTGATAAACTCATCCATAACCTACAGGCTGGCTTACCGAAGGCTCAATTCTCCTTGTTTACTCCCTATCTTATTTCGGATTCAAATTCAGAGATATTTTATTTGAGAATGAGTGAATATTGCGATGTGGTCAAGTCATTGGGTGATAAATATTCTATTCCTGTGCTTGACCTTCAATCTGTCTTTGACACTGCTGTAAAACAAAAACCGGCCCGGGAGTGGGCTGAGGATCAGATACATCCCCAACATGATGGTCATGCCCTCATTGCCAGAGCTGCGTTTACATTTCTAAAAGAACATCCTAGTAAGAGCTAAGCGTCGATTATTACTTCCCTGCCCTTGACGCTCTCATCAATTTCACCATCCTGAAAAACCACATGTCCATTTACAATGGTGGTAACTGGCCATCCCTGAGTGGTCCAGCCATCATATGGACTCCAGTTGACTTTGGTCCAGAGTTTTCCATTCTCAATAGATCGCTTTTTACCCATATCTACTAATACGAGATCTGCATCGTAACCTTCTTTGATGTGACCCTTGTTTTTAACTTTGTACAGATCCACTGGCTTCTCGCACATCCACTTGACAACATCCTCTATTTTGCACAGCCCACGGTTTGCCCGGTCAAGTAACACCGGTAATGAAGTCTCCACCCCGGGCATACCTGAAGGAGCCTGACCAAAGGGTTTGGACTTCTCTTCATGGGTATGAGGCGCATGATCAGTGGCTATACAATCGATCACTCCATTTACCAGACCGTTCCACAGGGCTTCACTATGCTGCAGATCCCTGATAGGAGGATTCATTTGTGCGTAGGCACCTAATTTCTGATAAACCTGCGGTGCACTCAAAAGAAAATGTTGGGGACAAACTTCTGCAGATATAGGAGCCTTCGATTTCTGGATTTCAAGATACCTCACCTCATCCAGGGTTGTCATGTGTAAAATATGTAGACGACGCTGGTATTTGATAGATAACTCAACAGCCAAAGTTGTTGCTTTTAAAGCGGCATCTGCAGGCCTGACGAATTGGTGGTGATTAAAATCGGTTGAATTTTTGTAAATTTCCTTTGCAGCATTGATAATATCATCATCCTCTGCATGGACTGCTATGAGGCGGGAGCCATTCCCAAATATATTTTCCAGATCCCTTGTATCACTGACCAGCAAATCACCAGTTGAAGATCCCATAAATATTTTAATACCCGGTACATTTTCTACACCATTGAGGACCTCAAGATTAGTACTGGTGGCCCCAATAAAAAAGTTGTAGTTCACCACGCATTTTTCAGCAGCATTTCGTTTTCGTTCTGCCATGCCTTCAATCGTGATCGTAGATGGTTTGGTGTTAGGCATGTCAAAGAAGCTGGTGACGCCTCCTGATGCAGCAGCCATAGAGCCTGTTCTCAAATCCTCTTTGTGAGTATGTCCTGGATCACGAAAATGGACCTGGGGGTCAAGAGCGCCGGGCAATAAATAAAGGTGTGTTCCGTCGATAAGCTGTTCTGCAGCTGACTCATTTACTTCACCCAGCTGAGCAATTTTTCCATCTCTGATAAGCACGTCCTGTTTAACAATACCTTTTGAAGAGACACATCTTGCATTTTTAATGAGAATTGGGGTAGACATCTATTGCTCCATTTAGTGGATTTGTTGGCCATCAATATCGTACAATGTCCTTCATATCGAAACCGTTTATCAATTAATTATTATCTTTCCATACAACGCGATGCCAGATGTTTCCATCACTCCCATAAACTTGGGCTCCTTCCAGATCAGTTCTGTGTATCTCGGCCCCAAGCTCTGTGTATTTCGTCAGAGTAATTTTTGATGGATGTCTGAATTTGTTCTTCTTTCCCAGACTTATCAGGCAAACCTGGGGTCGCACGAGATTAATATAATCCTGACTTGAACTTGTTTTTGATCCATGATGGGGTGCTTTGATTATATCACTTTTTAACAGTCTATCCAGGTGAAGCTGATCGTGCTCCATGTTTTCTTCTCCATCACCAGTGAGTAAGACACTTGATTCACCATAGAATAATTGGATAACGATTGATGTATTATTGATGTTTGAAGGACGGGATGCATGATCATAGCGCTTCGGACCAGTTACCCTGAAGTATATTGGTTTTAGAGTTGAATCTATGTAACCGGTGAATACTGGCAGGGTAGGAATATTTTTTGAGTGAATGATATCACATAACACATTGTAGCCATATGATTCGTATTCAATATCAGGCATCAGCACCTTGTCTACATCAATATTTTCGATCAGATACTGGGCGCCTCCAATGTGATCATTGTGTGGATGTGTCAACACGAGAATATCTATTTTAGACCAATCACGATAATTCAGATAGGGAATAATAACATCCTTCCCCATGTCTTTACCGCCAAATCTTAAACCAGTGTCAATGAGCATTGTTTTCCCATTGGGCGTATGAATAAGGATGGCATCACCCTGTCCAACATCTAGTACGACAATCTCGAGATGCGGGGATTTTAGCAAAGTTTGCCAGGTTTGGATACTCATCCAAATCAATAGAAGGATTACCCACAGTCTGATGACTTTTCGATACTGCAATACCGTTATGGAAAAAATAGCAGTCAAAAGAAGGATTAACTCAAAATGCTGAATTGATCGTATAGTGACGTAAGCCCAATCGACTTGCGCACACAATTGAACAAACCAGAGCATGAAATCAACGGCACCTTCGATGGTGGCAGCCCACAGATGAGCCAGGATTGGAAATATGGATCCCAGGATAAGAAAGCTCATACCAGTAGCCACGATCACCCCTATCAACGGTACCACCACCAGGTTCGCGACGAGGCTTACAATAGGGATCTTATTAAAGTAAAAGATAGTGATAGCCAGCGTTCCCAACTGAGCTGCAAGTGAAACCAGGAAGAGATCAAGGACTGGATAAAGTAATTTACCAAAACTACCCGTTTTAGAAATTGGAAGTCTACTCACCACCCCTTTGAAGATTGGGAAAAGAGTCACAATACTAAAAACTGCTAAAAACGAGAGCTGGAATCCGATGTTGCTCAATTGTGCAGGAGATAGAACTAGTATGATAAAGGCAGCAGAAGCAAGAATGTTGAGGATGTCTGATTTTCGCTCTAGTAGATTGCCAACAATCATCAGTGAAGCCATGATAGATGCTCGCATGACTGAGGGTGCTGCCCCTGTGAGTCCAACATAAAATAGCAAGCCTGCTATCACACTGGCCATCTGTATCTGATGAGGTAGACGAATTAGCCCAAATATGGTTATTAGAATTAACGAGACATAACCGACATGGAGACCACTCACTGCCAGCACGTGAATTACCCCCGTATTGGCAAAATTATTCCTGGTCGTTTCTTCAATCTCGCTTTTTTCACCAAGAATTAGAGCTGATAGAATCCCAGCTGATCGTGGCGTTAAGTATTTGTGGATATGACTTGAAATCAAGTCCTGCATATCGAGTAATAAAAGGGATATAGAGCTGGCTGTCCGGCGATAAATGATCACATCTTGAGCATCATCAAGGAAGGTTTCATAATAGATATTCTTCCCTTTCAAATACGCACGATAATTAAACTCATGTGGATTACGCTTGTCACGAGGTCTATTCAGTAGCAGGCGTCCAATCAATGTATCTCCTGGATTTACTTCCTGCTCAATATCCTTGGAGTAGAGTATCATCAATCCATCAGATATTACCTGCAGGTTGATAGTCTCTGGTCTCAGCAGGTATTTTGGAGTGCCTCTTCGCGTTTCACCCACAACATGCACAACAGCCCTCACCTCATAAACCGAATCAGCCTCTGCTATATATTTTGAGAGGTGAGTTAGTGGGACCATCTCATCAAGTGCAACTCTAAGGCACCCGGACAGGACGATTAAAAGGAGCAATATTACAGATTGCCCACGGAATAATGCGACAGCAACTAAAACGCTCGTCATTATGGCAAGGATCCCAAGTGGTAAACTGAGATTCGATTGAATCGTTATTCCAAGAATAAATAGAAGTGATACCAATATCATGGGACGAGGTATCACAAAGTTCATGATACTTTTGTACATCTTTCCTACATGTTTGGGGTTGACCAAACATAGGAGGCGAAAGCCAATTCACCAAATAGTAATATGATCTAATTGATCAGGAGATCAGGAGGATTTGTCGTCGTTAATAAAAGTATAGCTCTGGAGGGCAAAGGAGATGGATGGCCCTTCGAAGCCACGGCGTTGAAGCAGGCTCCAGAGTCGTTTTTTATCTTTGTAAGTCGGTTTCTGTATATGCTCTAATTTTCTCGAGGCCAGATCGTGGGCCATTTGGTTAAAATCATAATCATCACGGATAGCTTCAATTTCAGATTCTATCATCTGCTTTGATATGCGTTTTGCACTCAATTCGTGTCTAAGTCTAATGGGGCCAAAGCCTTTGATCTTCACACGATCTCTTATAAAAAGACGTGCAAATCTCTCATCATTTAAATAGTTCCGTTCTTTGAGTCTGGTTATCAATTCATCAGACAAGTCGCGATATTTTTTTTTGTAGAGCCACTGATTGACCTCATACTCACACCGCTCCCGAAAGGCGATAAAATTGAGTAAACCTGTATAGGCCATCTCTATTCTATCATCGTTCTCCAAATCGAGTTTGAGCTCCTCGGTATACTCATCACCCACCTTGATGTCATACTTGACGATGAGGGAACCATCAACGCCAAGCTCAAATTTCCCATCGATGAAAAGGTTGAACCTTTCTCGAAGCTTTTTCTGTTGAGTAATTTTGGTAATTTTGGGCATGATAAATAAAAAGGGCTCCCATGTATATATGGAAGCCCAATTATTGAATATCTACATTCGATTATTCAGATGCTTCGTCAGCCTCGTCCATTCCGAGAAACAGGCGAACTTCACCAACCAGTTTTGCCATAAGATCTGGATTTTCGATAAAGAAATTCTTCACATTCTCTTTACCTTGACCCAGCCGATCTTCGCCGTAGCTAAACCATGACCCACTTTTCTGTACTAGATTTGCTTGCAAAGCCAGATCAAGAATATCACCTTCAAATGAGAATCCCCTTCCGAACATAATATCCAGCTCTGTCTCACGGAAAGGTGGAGCCATCTTATTCTTCACCACTTTCACACGAACACGATTACCGATATTGTCCTGCCCATCTTTCAAGGAACCTATTCGACGAATATCCATCCTCACTGAAGCGTAAAATTTTAGTGCTCTTCCACCTGTAGTCGTTTCAGGACTCCCAAACATGACGCCAATTTTCTCACGGATTTGATTGATAAAGATAACAGAGGTGTTAGACTTTGATACAGCCCCTGTCAATTTCCTGAGTGCCTGGGACATGAGACGAGCATGGAGACCCATGTGACTGTCTCCCATCTCCCCTTCCAGTTCAGCGCGTGGAACCAGCGCAGCTACGGAATCAATAACAATGACATCCAGTGCATTACTCCGAACCAGTGTTTCAGTAATTTCCAATGCCTGTTCACCTGAATCGGGCTGCGAGATAAGTAGATTCTTGATATCAACGCCGAGTTGACCGGCGTATTTGGGATCAAGTGCATGCTCGGCATCAACAAAGGCAGCATAACCTCCGTTTTTCTGGGCATTGGCCACGATATGAAGAGCCAACGTGGTTTTACCAGATGATTCTGGTCCATAGATCTCAATGATTCTTCCACGTGGTACACCACCAACTCCCAGTGCTGCATCCAGTGAAAGCGCACCGGTGGAGATAGCTTCGACTTGCAGATTCATCTGATCTTCGCCAAGTCTCATTACAGCCCCGGCACCAAATTGTCGTTCAATCTGGGATACGGCTAATTCTATTGCTTTATCTTTGTCTTTTGATTTTCCCTGAGCAGCACTCATCACTGACCTCCACTATTAAATTTAAATAATTTCAATTCTTCATACTCTGCACCCATCGCAGTCAATGTACTCTTCATCCACACCACCGAATCAACTTCAAAATTGAATTCACGAACTTCTGTAGTCAGAAATTTATGGATAAAGGAGCTTTTGCGTGAGATTGTTTTGACGCGAGCAAGCGTAATATGTGGCTGAAATTGACGATTATCAAGTCTATATCCTAAATCAGTTAATTCTCTATCCAGTTTTTGTTTAAATGAACTCAGAGTAAGGTCGTATGGTGAAGATCCAACCCATAACACCCTTGGTTCATTTGCGTGTGGATAAATCCCGGTATCAGTCGTTCCCAGCTTAAAAGGTGGAAAATCATTAACTACTGTCTCTATCCGTTTAGCATGCTCTTCAATCTTCTCTGAATCAGTTTCGCCCAAATAATTCAGCGTGATATGAATATTTTCTCTTTTGACCCAATTAATTTTGTCATGCCTATCTATGATAGGCTCAAGCATATTTTTGAAGTAACCCTTGATTTCTTTGGGAATTGGGAAAGCCAGAAACGTTCTTATTTCGCTCATTGATTGGTATCCTCAATCAGAAGCCTTAATAAATTCAGCGCGGAAAAGGCACTCATTTCCTTATTTAAGATCCGATTCTTCCCAAACTGGAATCGTTTGATATTTTGATGTTTTATATCAGCAACACCAATATATACAGTTCCGACCGGTTTTTCTTCAGTTCCACCTGTGGGTCCAGCCACGCCTGAGATGGCAACTGCATAATCAGCTCCACTTTTACTCACGGTTCCGGAAAGCATTTCAGAGACGGTTTCTTCACTTACCGCCCCGTGGTCGATCAAGGTCTGCTCCTGAACTCCCAGCATAGACATTTTTGTCTCGTTGGCATAGGTCACAAAACCAGTTTTAAAATAGTCACTGCTGCCACTGATATCGGTGATGAGGCTGGCAACCAGTCCCCCTGTACATGATTCTGCTGTAGCTACGGTGGCGCGGTTCTGCTTAAGGAGTTTACCTATGAGAACAGGAAGTACATCTTCATCTCGACCATAAATATTTTTGGGCTTCAGATCTCGGACTCGACCATAAATCTCATCTTCGAGCTGCTGGTCATCATCAAGAGATTTAGCTGGGAATGAAACGCGTATGGTAACCATGCCCTGTTTTGGTAAATACGCAATTTTAAGATCAGAATACTCATCCAGAACAGGTTTACTTAACTCATAAAGCGTAGATTCGGGTACACCAATTGAGTGGATATCAAGCTTGGATATGGATTTCTGCGTTAATTGTGAAAGAATGGGGATGATTTGGCCTGTTGTAACAACTTCCATTTCTCTGGGCACACCAGCCATTACAAACAGGTGTTTTCCATTATGCTTAAAATGCATACCCTGGGCAGTTCCATAAGGATTCTCCAAAACGGCAGCATTTTCTGGATATTCGGCCTGAGAAGCGTTGGATTCAGAAAATTTGAATCCCCTTCGTTGAAAGCGGTCTTTGAGGGCTTCCAGTAAATCTGGATAGAGCTTTAACCCAACTTCGAAATAGTCACAAAGCACAGATTTAGTGATATCGTCATGGGTAGGTCCTAGACCACCGGTAAGTGTTACCACATCTGCTTGAGCAAATGCCCAGTCCAATGAATCCTTTATGTCCTGAGCTATATCACCAATAATTATTTTCTTGATCACAGGAATGCCAATCATGTCCAATTGCTTAGATATGAAAGCATTATTTGAATCCAGTGTCTTGCCGGATAATAATTCATCACCAATAGAAATTGTGATCGCACTCAAATGATTCATAGAAGCGCTGCTACCCCTTGAACAATAACCAGTGCCAGCAACCCGGCCAATACATCATCCATCATGACACCAATCCCACCTGGTAAATGCTGAGATTTATCGATGAGCCAGGGTTTCCAGATATCAAAAACTCTAAAAAGGATGAATGCGGCCAGCCAGAAACCCCAATGTGCAGGGATGGCAAGGACAGCTATCCATTGTCCAACTAATTCGTCGATGACAATTTCTCCTGGATCTTCAACACCCAGATACGACCCTACCTTGTTTGAGGCAAACACACCTAGCAAGGTGATTACCGCAATCAGCCCAACTGTTATAAAAAGATTATCTGTAACCAGTGTACTCCAAAAATAGGCGATGGGAAGGGTTACCAGGGACCCATACGTACCTGGTGCTCCTGGTATAAGACCTACATATCCAACTGAGGTAAAGCCACGTAAAACTTGAATCATTCGCTTTCCGTTAGAAGGGTTTTCAGGAAAACGCGATTTATCCATAAATAATTGAAACCAGTATAGGCCGTAACCAGACCCGTTAGCGTAAAGATAGTTTCAGTGACGAACCATTCTTCCATCCAAGCCACGATTGAATCCAAATTTTCAAAGTGTCCTAGCAGAATGAAGATCAATCCCACATACATGGAAATGTATTGGAAGACAGTTTTCAATTTGGCCATACGGCTGGTATTCATGGATGCACCGTTGGCCAGCATTACCCAACGTAATAGTGTAACTAGACCATCTCTCAGGATAATTACTGCCGTAATCCAGATAGGCATGACATCCAAAATATTGAGAGTAATGAAAGTGCTATTCACCAAAATCTTATCTGCGAGAGGATCCATAAATTTGCCAAATTCGCTAACTACCTGGAGCTTACGTGCAATTATCCCATCAAATAGGTCGGTGAGTGACGCAATGAGAAACAATACCAGAGCCAAAGCATGGAGAGCCAAACCATCAAACCCGATGAGCAGCCATACAATCATTGGTGTTATTACAATTCTAAAAATAGTCAGTATGTTTGGTAAATTATGTATCATGTTAATTCATGCCTGTCGTCCAGGGCTCTCCCTAAAGTTATGCCGTCAATATACTCAAGATCACCCCCGCTGGGAATTCCTCTTGCAAGACGGGTTACTTTTATATCTTTTTCTTGTAACAGTCGAGCTAAATATAATGAAGTTGTCTCCCCTTCCACGCTGGGATTCATTGCTATCACTACTTCAGTGACATCAGTCAAGCGTGTAAGCAGGCCCCGAATATTCAACTGATCTGGTCCTATTCCCTCAAGAGGTGACAGAACACCACCCAGGATATGATATTTCCCACTGAAGCGACTTGTCTCTTCGATGGCAACCACATCCTTAGAGTCTTCAACCACACACAGAATGGATTCATCCCGTCTTGTATCAAGACAAACCGGGCATGGATCTGCTTCCGTAATCAGGTTACAGATGGAACACTGTCGCAATTTCTCACTACTTTGGATGATGACATCACCAAGTCGTTGAACATCTTCAGTATTCCATTCTATCAACTGGAAAGCCATTCTTTGCGCAGTCTTCTTACCGATTCCTGGGAATCGTGAGAACTGCTCAGTAATGCGCTCCAGGCTATCAGGAAGAATTTTCATCCAAGTCCGGGAATATTTAGTCCACCCATTCCACCCATCATACCACCTGTAACCTGTGACATTCTTGAGTTGGCAGCATCCTGGGCATTTGTCAGGGCTTGATTTACTGCGGCAAGCACGAGATCTTCAACCATATCAACATCATCTTCCAGCACATCGGGCTCGATTTTGATGGATAATATCTGCATCTTGGCATTGGCTTTCACGTTAACCATACCACCACCGGCAGATCCGTCTACCTCAATAGCAGCCAGCTCATTCTGAGCGATTTCCATTTCTTTTTGCATCTTCTGGGCTTGTTTTAAAAGGTTGCCCATTCCGCCTTTTGGCATCATTGGAGTTTTCTCCTATACGTGTTCAAATTCTACTCATCAATGATCTCACCATCAAATATATCCAGGAGATGCTGTGAGGTTGGATGAGCCAGAATTTCATCTTCTTTACGTTGTTTTGGCTTACGACCATTTTCTTCTAATAGCAGAATAGTCATTTTTGTTCCGAATACTTCTGAAGCAATTTTATGAATGTCATCTGTATTCTTACTTAAAGTCTGAATATGATATTTTTGTTCTGGAGCAAATGAAACGGTTAAACAGCCCTTTTCAAAACCTGCAGGCGTCCCTTCACTCATAAATGCACTGGTGGATCGACTGATCTTCCCCAGGCTTTCGATAAATTTTTCCCAATGCGGCAGGAGTTCTTCAATATTTATATCACTGGATTGCTCATCTGCAGGTGGATTACTCTCAACTTCCAATACTTCTTTAACTTCGGGAACTGCTTCGGGAACAGGCTCGGGAGTGGGTTCTGGAATAATTTCTTCAACAACAACCGGTTCTAATGGAGGCACCTGCTCAGGCTTTTTGACTGTCTCCTTAACAGGTTCTGGCTTTATTAATTCGGGAGCTTCAGAGGTAGCCTCAGGCTCTGGAGCTGGAGCTGGTTTCGGTTGAGGTGCAGATTTTTTTGGGGCTGATTCTTCCTCGCTGGGTGAGGGAGTAATTTTTGGAGGAGCAACCTTTGGTAGCTGCATTGCCGGGGCACTTTTTCCAGTGAGAATTGCATCCAAATCCAGAGCGCGGGTGCTTCTGGATAGCTTTAGCAACATAAGTTCAACAGAGACTAACTGGTTACTTACAAAGCGTTGTTCCCTGATAGTCTCCAGAACAATATTTTGCATTCTCAGTAGATCGCGTTCCTCAAAATAGGCTGCTTGCTCTTCGAGTGCTTGTGCATCCGTATCTGAAACATCAAGATAATCTGTGATTCCAGCTACCTTTACAATGAGAAGATTTCTAATATGTTCACTGAGACCATGCAGAAATTCAGAAATGCTTATCCCTCTTGAGAAAAGCAAATTGGCTTGATTCATAAGGTTCTCAGCGGATTGGCTGGCCACATTGTGCAACAATTCGAAATATATCGTGGCGTCCAGAACCCCCAGCACCCTTCTCACAAGATCAATTGAAGCCTCATCTTCAGAAAATGCTGAAACCTGGTCCAGTAGACTCAATGAATCTCGCAGACTTCCTGCAGCCTTCCTGGCAATAAGCGCCAGTCCATCTTCAGAAATTGAAATGCCCTCTTTGTCGCTAATCATTTTTAAACGGGCCACCATGGTTTCCGTGGAAATCATGCGAAAATCGTAGCGCTGACAGCGTGATAGTATTGTGAGAGGAACTTTCTGTGGTTCTGTAGTCGCAAAGATAAAAAGGACTTGAGGCGGTGGTTCCTCTAGTGTTTTCAGGAGTGCATTAAAGGCTTCTTTGGTAAGCATATGTACTTCATCAATGATGTAGACACGATAATTAGAATTTGTGGGTGGATATTTAACGACCTCCCGCAATTCCCTGATGGCATCAATACCACGAGTCGATGCTCCATCCACTTCCAGAACATCAAGACTACGACCAGCCGTGATTTCTATACAGTGGTTACACGTATTACAGGGATTTCCATCGTTGGGATTTTCACAATTAATGGCCTTGGCAAGGATCCGAGCTGAAGTGGTTTTACCAACACCTCTGGGTCCAGTAAAAATGTAGCCATTAGCTAATCTGTGTCTGAGAAGTGCATTTCTCAGTGTCCTGGAAACATGATCCTGGCCAACGACATCCTCAAATGTCTGGGGACGATATTTTAGTGAGGAAACTATGTATGCAGATTCTTGATCAGACACGATTATGGACTTTCCAGTTGGTTGAATAATAGCTGATCTCAAAGATGCGCGTGCCTCAGGCAATTCCGACACACGATTACAATGCTTACCGCTGCTTCCTTCCGGATCTGACGGGGTTCGGCTCGCTCTCATTGCAGGACCTGAAAGCACAACGCATCTTCAAGATCAGACGATGTTTAAATCTCATTAAAAAAGCAGAATAATGTATCAATTATCAGAGGTGAAGGAAGTCTGATTTGATCTTATTATTCTATATCGAATTCAGCGTGAATATAGAAATATTATCCTGATTTATGAAACCGATACTAAATCTGTTTTCGAGAAAAACCGCTCCAGGACTTTGATCATCATTTCATGATCTTTCACACCAGCTGTTTCTCTGATTGAATGCATGGAGAGCATGGCATTCCCAACATCAACTACGGGTATTCCCAGTCCAGTTGCCGTTATGGGTCCAATAGTAGATCCACAGGGTAAATCGGTTTTATGGATGTAGTGCTGAACCGGAACATCCACATCTTTACACAATTCTTCAAAGATGGCCGAGGTAAAGGCGCTGGTAGCATAGCGGTGATTTGCATTCATCTTAATAACTGGTCCCCTATTCATTTTCACCGCATGTTGGGGATCATGAAACTCGGTATAGTTGGGGTGGATAGCATGAGCTCCATCTGCTGAAATACAGGCGCTGTTGGCCAGGGCCCTCTGTGTCAGATGATTTGAATCATCTGATCCCACTACCCTGGTTATTATGTCGCGGATAAAGACTGAGGCTGCACCATTCTCAGTTGAGCTACCGATCTCCTCATTGTCAAACAAGGCAATCATGGCAGTTTGTGGAGCTGTGAATGTCTTTGATGTAAGTGCCTGGATGGAAGCATGACACATTGTCAAATTATCAATCCTACCACTCACAATAAACTCACCGTTTAGACCACTTGTATTGGCAGTTTGGGTATCATAACATTCTAACTGCCAACTGGCAATTTCATCACTTCTAACATTCAATGTATCAGCAATGAGACCTTCGAGCAATCCTGCATCAACTTTGGAACCATCTGTGCTCTCAAGAGCCAGAATAGGTGGCATGTGGGTTTGTTTGTTGAGTTTCAAGCCTTTTTCATTCACTTCCCTATTCAAGTGAATCGCCAGTTGAGGAACCCTGAGCAGAACTTTGTCAGATTTGAATGGGACAACCTTGAGTTTGCCTTTCTGCTTAAGAATAACCCGACCAGCCAGAGAGAGATCACGATCTGTCCAACTTGCCAGAAGTGGCCCACCGTAGACCTCAACACCAACTTGTACATAGCCACTCTTAGAATATTGAGCCTTAGGTTTTAAATGGAGTCCTGGAGAATCAGTATGAGCTCCAATAAGACGCACACCCGTTATATCACCACTCCCCATTTGCCAAGCCGCCAGAGCAGATTGACTACGAATAACATAATATTTCTTATTCGGTTTTAAGTCCCAGGCATCTTTCTCATCTAATTGAATAAATCCATTTGATTTGAGGGCTGCTTCAGCTGTCAATACAGCATGGTAGGCGGTTACACTTTGGTTTAGGTAGTCGATCAGACTCGTGATCATGGTGCGTTTCCTTTATTTCAAAATCTTCGTTTAAAATATTTGCCCGGTAATTGTTGAATTAAACCCTTCATTTCAAGTTGAAGCAAGGTCCCCAGTAGTGCGAAGGTAGTCTGATCAGCCAGTAGGGACAAATCATCTATGTGAATTTCTCCAGTCTCCGGAAGGTGTTCAAGTACTGCTGTTTCATGGGGATCAGCGGCAATGAGAAGTTCTTGTTGACCCTGGGAGCTTCCCATTTTGTACTTCCCACCCAGTTCCTCCAGAATATCTTCTACATTTTCAACCAGTTTTGCACCCTGTTTGATTAAAAGATTGGTTCCACGACTCTGTCGACTATTCACCGGTCCTGGTACAGAAAATACTTCCCTGTTTTGATCCAGCGCAAAATAAGCGGTGATGAGTGAGCCGCTTCGTTCAGCAGCTTCAACTACAATAGTACCCAAGGTGAGCCCAGAAATAATACGATTCCTTCGTGGAAAATTCTGAGCATCAGGTTTGCTGCCCATGAGAAATTCTGAAATCAATAAGCCTTTTTCTGATAATTCATTATAAACCGTTCGATTTTCAGCAGGATAAACTCTGTCAACACCGTTTCCAAGAACAGCGATGCTTTGTCCACCCGCATTCAGACAAGCTTCATGAGCATAGGTGTCTATTCCCTTAGCCGCACCTGAAACTACAGTCAGCCCCCTTTGAGCCAGGTCTCTACTGAATTGGCTTGAAATTTCCTTGCCGTATCCGCTGGGAGTTCTCGTTCCAACCATCCCAATGCTATCTGAGGACAGGAGGTCAATATTTCCCCTACAAAACAGAGCAATGGGTGGATCATAAATTTGCTTCAACTGCTCTGGATAAGATTCATCCCAGAGCGTGACCATTTCAACTTTGAATTTATCGATGAGCTTAGTCTGTCCAGCAATCAGATCCTCATCGGGATCATTTAATATGGATCTGGCAATTTTGTCCTTTATACCGGGAATTCTGGTAAGCTGCTTGTAACCGACGGAAAAGATATGTTCCAGTGAACCAAATTCTGAGATAAGGTCTAACGTTTTTCGGGGACCGACTCCAGGGATGCTGAGCATCCGGATAATATTAAAAAGTTTTTTATTCACTTATGCTGGTTGATAGCGCCTTGATCAAATCCTCAAGTCCTTCGCCTGAAACGGAGGAAATGGGAAATAGATCGACGGGTTCAAAAGTTGCCATCTTGGGTACACCTACCATGGAGTCCATCTTTGTGACTGCCAGTATTCGCTTCCGTTGAATCAATCCAGGACTGTATTTCTTTACTTCCTCGAAAAGGAGTCTATATGATTCAGCTGGATCTTCATCGTTGGCATCAACCAGAAACAGCAATACGCTACAACGTTCTACATGCTTCAGGAACTGAATACCAAGACCCTTGCCCTCATGAGCACCTTCAATGAGTCCTGGAATATCGGCCATAACAAAGCTCGAATAGGCACCCGACTTCACAATACCAAGATTTGGTGTTAATGTTGTAAAGGGATAATCGGCAATCTTGGGCTTGGCTCGTGAGACTCTGGATAGCAGAGTAGATTTACCTGCGTTGGGAAAACCAACCAGCCCGACATCAGCCAGGACCTTCAACTCGAGTTCCAGCTCGCGTTCCCGGCCCTCACGACCATATTCAAATTCGCGGGGAGCCTGATGTGTTGGTGTGACAAATTCGGCATTCCCTCTGCCACCTCTGCCACCCTGGGCTACAACAATGGATTCACCATTAACTTGCAAATCGGCAACCACTTCACCATTGTGTAGATCCTTGACAATTGTTCCAGCAGGAACTTTGACAGTAATGTCTTCCCCTTTTTTACCGTGGCGGAGACTGCCCTCACCATGTTTACCACGATTGGCTTTATATATGCGATGGTAACGAATATCCTGAAGTGTGTGGAGTTGAGTGTCCACTTTTAGAATAATACTGCCGCCTCTACCACCGTTCCCTCCAGCAGGGCCACCTTTTGGAACAAATTTCTCCCGGCGAAAGGCAATAATACCATCGCCCCCTTTACCCGGGATGACCTTAATCTTTACATAATCAACAAATCTCATTTTTCATCCTAGCGATAGCGTTGAGCCAGATCATCCATTCGTCGCTTCAAATACGAGAGAAAAGCACGATCTTCAATTTCCATATCCTGGATGAGAATCTCTGCAACTTCTTCATAATCAAGGGCACATAGAATTGAGACCTCACCATTTTTCTCCCAGCCATCGGTTACATCCACATGATGCATGATTTGCTCAAGTGTCATGGGGAGTCCTGAGATGAGCTGGAATTCTTCTTCATCAGAGTAACTAATTTGCTTTTCGTCCCAATAATCACGCAGAATGACTTCGATTTCACTCATCAACATAGTGTTCAACTCGGATTGTGCCTTTTGAACTGAGAATTCCATATCAAGTGAATGTTCTTCTGGTAAATGAATAACTATAAATATGGTATCTCTGACGGCTCTATGAGTGTCTACCCATTTCGGAGTCGTACTTGTACCAGCACTGGGGAGATCATACTTTACTGATTTAGAAGCACATCCAATGATGAGTATCATAAGCAGGGGTAAAACAAATATTTTTCTCTGGATTCTCATCCCTGTGCCTCCAATCGTTGTTTAACAATATCTGAGATGGCTCCCGAGGAAACCATTTCATGTATTGTTTCAATATGAGCGCTCAGGGGACCATCCTGCTCCAGATAGGGAACATCTTTTCGTATCAATTGATAAATAGCTTCACTGCACGGCGCCAGATGATACTGCGGATTTAAATCCCTGGCTTGAGCATCACACATGAGTTCGATGGCAATAATTCTTGAGGTGTTGGCAATAACCTGCTTCAGTTGATGACCGGCATTAGGCGCCATACTCACATGATCCTCCTGGTTGGCAGATGTGGGAATGGTATCTACGGAAGCAGGATGGCTGAGTGACTTATTCTCACTGGCCAAAGCAGCAGCGGTTACATGGGCAATCATAAAACCTGAATTTAGGCCAGCCTCCTGCATAAGAAACATGGGCAAATTGCTCTGACTTGTTTCCTGAAAAGCTGCTATCCGTCGTTCACTCATCGCAGCAACATCGGAAAGAGCTATTGCAAGGTAATCCATAGTGTGCGCAATGGGAGCTGCATGAAAATTGCCGCCAGAGACAATGATACCCTGTTCAATCAAAGTAACCGGATTATCAGTCGTGCTGTTGGCCTCTTGAGTCAGGATTCGTTCAGAATGAACAATGAGATCATACCATGAGCCATGCACCTGTGGCATGCAGCGGAGGCTGTAGAAATCCTGGACCCTATCACAGTCAAGGTGAGCATCGCGATACCCACTATCGGCCATAAGTGTATACAATAGTTCTCCTGCATAGGCCTGGCCCGGCTGGTTGCGAGCTTCTTGAACTTCTTTTCTAAATGCAGTATCTGTACCGAGCATGACTTCGGTGCTAAAAGCACCTGTGGCAGAGATTGTGAAGAATAAATCTTTAATACTTTTCAGTGATTCGATTGCAAATGCCGTGCTCACCTGGGTCCCGTTTATGAGGGAGAGACCTTCTTTTTCTTTTAACTCCATTGTAGAAAGATCGTGCTGCTTTAATATCTCTGAAGCGGGTTTTCTGGAACCATCCACCATGAGAAATTGACCTTCACCTATGAGGGGCAATGCCAGATCAGCCAGAGGTGCCAGATCACCACTTGCTCCGACACTCCCTTTTTCCCGAATGGCCGGAGTAAGATCATTGTTGTACAAATCAATCAGTGCTTCAATTATTTCAAGTCTGATCCCTGAATAGCCTCTGAGCAAACTGTTTATCTTGAGGAGCATGATCAGCCGAACTGTCTTATGAGATAAGTATCCACCAGTCCCGGCAGCGTGACTCCTCAACAGATTAACCTGAAGTTGACGCAAATTTTCGCTGGAAATCTTTTGATTTGCAAGTTTACCAAATCCCGTATTCACGCCGTAGACAGTCTTACCTGTCTTTAAAATGTTTTCGACAACCTCACGTGATTTTCGTACAAGTTGCTTCGATTCTGAAGTAAGCGATAATTTTGTCGGAGATTCAAGCTCTTCAAAAATTCCCTCTAGCGACAATGAGTTACCATCTAGAATCATATCCGTCTCACTTTAATTTGTGTTGGCATCTTGTATTCCATGCGATCTATACCAGGCGCGTATGGAATCAACCAGTTCTCTCTCCGAATTAGCTGGAACATGCGGTATAGGGGTCGAATTTCGGAAATAGTCGCCATATCGTTTAGTAAATATGCGTTCATCCAGTGAAAGAATAGCACCAAAATCGGTTGTACTTCGGATGAGTCGTCCGACGCCCTGTTTGTACTTAATCGCCGCCTCAGGGACGCTGTAACCCATGAAGTCATTCTCGCCAGCAGCTTTCAATGCATCACTGTTAGCTCGAACAATGGGATCAGAGGGTACCAGAAAAGGCAATTTGGCAATAACCAGCAATTGAAGCGCATCCCCACGGATATCCACCCCCTGCCAGAAACTATCTGTTGCCAGAAGAATACTATCTGGATATTTCCTGAACTGATTGATCAAATCCATTCTGGAGACACGGCTTGATTGTACCAGTAGCCTTCGACCCGAGCCTTTAATACGATCCTCCAGCTCTTCCTGCCAGTTTAAGAGCATTGTGTAGCTCGTGAATAAAATCATGGTTCCCACAGGATGTGTTTTCCAGATCTTTTCAAGCAGAAACAGAACTTCAATAGTGTAATTCTCAGCATTTTGGGGTCCCATAAATGTGGGCACGAAAATCCTGGCCTGGTCCTCATAATAGAAAGGTGATGGATAGGTCATTTCTTTTAGTCTGTCATGACCCCTCAATCCCAGACGTTGCTTGAGATAGCTAAAACTTCCATCGATATTGAGGGTACCTGATGTGAAAATGGCACATGCCAGATCTTCATACACGCGATCCTGCATTTGCTTGCCGATCTCCAGAGGAACCTGGACAAATTTTACAGCCACGACTTCGCTCTTGGGCAGGATCTCAAACCAATAGATCAATTCGGGATCATCTGCGGCAGCTTGTTTGTCCATGACTTCAAGGGTGTAGACCATCATTTCGCGCCAGGATTGGAATCTTGAGCTAATCTCAGACAGACCCGGTAGGGATTCATCATCCAGATCATCCAGGGATTTTTCCACCTCTCTTACCAGGTTGTTCAGTGAGGTCAAACTTGTAATGACTGAGTACCATATTCCACGAACAGGTGCAAAGGGATCTTTTTCTCCAGTATATAATTCTTTGTAAGTGAAGGTAGCTCGTTCGATGTCGCGTTGCCTGGTTGCTTTGAATTCAGTAAAGAACGCCAGCAGGGTCTTGTCAAATTCTTGAATATCGGTTTCAAGCTGATCCAGCTGGGTGGTAAGCCCTGTTTTTTGCTTTTCATCAACTGGGACGAGAAGGTGTCGCAGCTCGATAGACATACCACTTTTGTTGCGTCCTTTATAGAACAGCTGATCCATCTGGATTCGCAGGCTCTTGTAAGAGAACTCTGCTGCAAAAAATTGATATGCTGTTTTCTCAAGCAGATGGGCTTCATCCACAATGAGTCTTTGATAACGGGGCAAAATGGCATGATCAGCCGCGGCATCTGCCAGTAAAAGCGAATGGTTGACCACGACGATATCTGCTTTGGCGGATTCCTGACGTAATTTACCGAGATAGCAGAAATCATTGTGAGCACATACATTGGTAGTACAAAAGCCAGGTTCGCTATTCAGTTTAGACCAGACCAACGCATTCCCAACAGTGTGAAAACCATTGTGTTCATCAATGTCACCTGTGGGTGTTTCGTGGGCCCAGACCACCAGAGTCTGAAGTGCTTCTTTCTCACGACGACTGAAACGCCAACTCACATCGCGCAAGGCACGCTGCCATTTGGTTTTGCAGATGTAATTGTTCCGTCCCTTGAGGAGTAAGGCTCGAACCGGTAATCCAAGCTTCTCCTGAATAAAGGGTATTTCCTTATGAAATAGCTGATCCTGTAAATTTTTGGTGTTACAACTGATAAAGATAGGCTCGTCTTCTTTAAGCTCATGACGTGTCAGGACCGCTGGAATGGTATAGGCCAGGCTCTTCCCCACACCTGTCCCTGCTTCACCCATGAGAAACTCATCATTCCGCATGGCATCTTGAATATCGTGAGCCAGGGTAACCTGAGTTTCGCGCGGCTCATATCCATCAAGATGTTCTGACAGTAAACCCTCATCGGAAAATATTTGATCAAGATCGGGATAACCACCCTCAACGGTAGAATGACGAATATTCGGTTTCTGAGGTAATGGAATTTTTGGGTATTCATCCAATTCTTCCAGAGCTCGACCCGTAGCTGTCCAGTCTAATATCGACTTATACAAATCTTCGTTTGGTAAATCTGTACCATGCAGGACATCCACTATAGCCTTAATAACATCGGGTGAGAGTCGTTTCATCTCGGAAATCAGAATGAGCAGAATTTCTGCAACCATGTCGGCATCATAGTCAGCACGATGTGCACCTTCTTTAGACAAGCCATAAAATTCAGCAGCTGTCCCCAGTTTATGATTGATCATATCGTATCTGAGGGTTCGGACCAGACTCAAAGTATCTATACGTTGATTCTTAAGAGGTATGCCATCAATAGCTTCGCGTTTGACATTTAAAAAATTGTGGTCAAAGTAAATATTGTGAGCCACCAGCGGATGGTTCCCCAGGAAATCGTACAGGTCATCTACCACTTCTTCAAAAGTCGGAGCATCACTAACCATTTCATTGGTGATACCGGTTAGCTTGGTGATGAATTTAGGAATCCTCACGGGGGGTTTTATAAATTGTTGGTAGCGCTCCGTAGCCACACCATTAACAACTTTGACTGCTCCAAATTCAATAACGAAATCTACTTTCGGGTCAAGACCAGTAGTTTCGAGGTCAAAGGAAACAAAGGTTCCAAGACCAATTCCTTGTAAATAGTCTGAGAAACTCATATGTGACATCCCGCTATTGTAATTGTGTATGTTGTGTTCAAATCTTCCTGTGCTTTCTAAGATCGATGGATCAAACGCCTGCAAAGGCGCGGGTCACATCAATCAGTATGGATGGTTTTTGTCGTGCAACCGCTGTGAATATCTTCATAAGTGAAAGTTCATCAGGTGGTATCTTTGCCAGACGGTGGGCCATCTTATTCAATTTATCATCGGTGATATCAAAAATAGCATTGGCCACGCGATGGAGACCATCGTGTGTTTTCCCTTCTGCCTTTTGCCATCTCGCAGGATAATCTTTAAAGCCATGGGGCGTTAGATCTCCGGTCTGCAGCGCTGCTGCAGCAACTTCTCCAGCGATCCGACCTCCCACCATGCCGGTGATGATGCCACCTCCAGTTACGGGATTTACCATTCTGGCAGCATCTCCAGTAAGCATGATACCATTTTTAGTAATTGTCTTAAGTGTTTTGGCAATGGGAATGCCACCGCAAACACTGGTCAAAATACTGGCTTTTGGGAAATGCTCATTTAAGAACTTATGGGTAAGATCATGTGCATTAAAATCTTTGGAAAAAGCGCCATTTACACCGAGTCCAATGTTGGCCATACCGTTACCCTTGGGAAATATCCAGAGATAACCACCAGGTGCCCAGTTGGACCCAACAAAGAAATCGATCATTTCCTGATCAATATCAACATTACCAACTGTTACCTGATAGCCCGAATCCATATCTCTCAGTTTGGTGGCTGTACGCATTCTGGCCATCCGTCCAACTCTGGATTCAACACCGTCAGCAGCAATGACTATTTTGGCTGTCAATTCCTTATTCTCACCCATATACTGGTATTTGACGCCTTTTACAGCATCATCTTCCACGATCAGCCCATCCACATAAGCCCGAGTCTGGATCTCAACTCCAGCTTGACCTGCACGGTTGGCCAGGGCATAATCAAACAATCTTCGATGGAGGATATATCCTGCATCTTTCATCCCGAAATCCACTTTGGTATTGTCAGGAGAACGCATGCGTACCTTGGATATAGTGGCCGCAATCCATTGTGGGTCTGGTTCGATGAATTGTTTTAAACCGGAAGCTCCCACACCTTCACCACAACGTACCGGGTAACCAATATCCCTATCTTTTTCGAGTAGAAGGGTCTTTGCTCCGCCTTTTACCGCGGCTTCGGCAGCCATGGATCCAGAGGGTCCTCCTCCAACTACAATGACATCAAAATCAGTCATGCTTAACCTCCTCCTTTTTGTCATCGGAAGAAAGCACATCTATGGGACACACCCAGATGCAGATATCACAGTCTATGCAGGTGTCATGTATGATAGAAATATCAGCTTCGCGTAACTCAATGGCATCAACGGGACAGACCGCCACGCAGGTACCACAAAAGTCACATCGATTATCTTTTACAAGGATCATCAAAACCCCTTTTATGTATATCCAATCAAATTGGAGGATATTCCAATCCTCCTGAGATGATCGAATAAGAATTAACCCGTTAAAATAGGAATCAAAGGTGCATTCTAAATGATTAAATGCACTGGATTATCTGGAGATGGGCGCTTCGGTTAGTGCACGCCCATCAGGGATATTTTAATTGGGATAGTTTACACTATACCCAAGCTGTTTAACAGAACCAAAGTGATGAGCACGGGAGCCACAAATCGCAGGAACACGAACCATACCCCTTCGAACCAGGGATATGCTTCAAATAAGTATTCTGCACCCTCTTTCACCGCAGTCATGACAGAAGTTCGTGTCCACACCCATCCTACAAAAATGGCAATCATCAAACCGCCGAACGGCAACAACACGTTAGAGGCAATAAAGTCTACAATATCAAAAAATGTTTTTCCAAACAGCGTAACATCTGACATAAGGTTGAATGAAAGCGCTGAGGGAATCCCCAATAGATAAATAGATCCACCGAAAATCAATACCGCCCCTTTGCGATTCCAACCCCTCTCATCTACAAAATAGGCTACAACCACCTCCAGAAGTGATATGGCAGATGTAAGCGCCGCAATGGCCAGCAATAAGAAAAAGAGAAAGGAGAAGTAAACGCCACCTGTCATACCGGCAAAAACCGCCGGTAGAGTTTGAAAAATTAGCCCAGGACCTGCAGCAGGATCAAGACCTGAAGCAAATACAGCGGTGAATATGGCTACACCGGCCATAATGGCGATAATTGTGTCCAGAAAGACAATCTGGGCTGAAGCAGTGATAACGCTGTCCTTTTTGGACATGTAACTACCATAGGTCATCATGGCGCCCATACCCAGACTGAGAGTAAAAAAGGCATGCCCCAAAGCGATCAGAATGGAATGGCCATTGATTTTGGCCCAATCTGGTACAAGGAGAAATGCTAAGCCTTTGTCAGCACCAGGTAGGGTTATTCCACGAATCATGAGGATAACCAGAATAGTAAGTAAAATCGGCATCATAATTTTGCTGGATTTCTCGATGCCACCCTGAACTCCCCTGACCACAATAAACATGGTCATGGCAAAGAAAATGGTGTGATACCCTAAGGTCCATGTTGCGCTGCCTGAAAGTACTCCAAACAACACTCCAGCCTCCTCTGGGGAATGAAAATTGGTGAGTGAACCTCGCAGGGTTTCAATCACATAACCAATGGTCCAACCACCAATGACACTATAGAATGATAGGATCATAAAACCAGCAAGTACACCCAGGAAACCTACTGATATCCACATTTTTGAGGGCGTGAGAGCAGTAAAAGCACCAACGGGGTTACGTTGAGTCGTTCTACCAATGAGTACTTCGGCAATAAGCACTGGAAATCCTATGATGCCTATACAGATCAGATAGACAAAGATGAAGGCAGCTCCACCATTTTCCCCAGCGATATATGGGAACTTCCAAATATTTCCAAGCCCTACTGCAGAACCTGCAGCGGCCAGTATAAAACCAAATTTAGATCCCCACGATTCTCTATTCTGTGTCATCTATCGGTCCTGTCTCTTTCGGTTTAGTCGTGTTTTCATCTGTTATCTCTTGTTCACCTTCAATTTCATACTTTCCAAAATCCCAGAGTTGGGCATCGACATAAGCATCAATAATATTCAGTGTCCATACTAAAGTCATCATCCAGACCTTGTCATTCCTGGTTCTATGGAGGGATGAACTGGATAGATCAGTCTGGTAATCCTGCTGAGCAACCGAATATCCATAGCCATAGTAAGCAAAGGCACCAGCAAACAAGATAGCTTTCAAGGGGTGTCGATTATAAAGCTGACCACCTCCAGGAATTACCGAAAATAAGAGTGCTTTACCTGGACTTTTCACACTGGATGAGTCAACTCGCCCCTGAATTAGGGATTGGCCATTCAACATCCCGAATGCAAGAGCTATAAGAATAAATTGTTTCAGGGGATGATTCATATTTTCTATTTATAAGCAACCATCTCTATTTCAACATCAGTTCCCAGCGGTAGGCCTGCTACCTGAACAGCGGCTCTGGCTGGTGCATCGGCACCTGGAAAGAATTCACCATATACACGATTCAGCTCCGCGTATTGTCCCAAATCAGTCACATAAATATTGGTTTTAACAACTTTGGAAAAATCACTGTCAGCAGCTTCCAGTATTGCTTTGAGATTATTCATGACCTGATAAACGCGGTCAGCAAAAGAAGTCTCAACCAGTTTCCCTGTTGCCGGATCCAATGGAATCTGGCCTGCAGTGTAAATCAATCCATTAATCTCAACAGCCTGATTGTAGGGTCCAATGGCAGCTGGTGCAGCATCTGTACGAATAATATTCTTCATGATAACATCCTATTATAATGTTGTTACTCAGTCAGTTATAAGATTATGATCAAGCAATCTAGTTACCCGATTTGCTTGTTATATAAGTAAGCATTTGCTTTCGTCATTGTCAACTTCTCCCTTAACGCGATGAGGAGAGTCTTGGTACAGCAATTAATCTAAGTGTATAGCGAAATCATTTCGTCAAACGACTGACGTTTACGCAACAGATGTGTCTCCCCAGAGAGCCCAACCATTACCTCTGGTGAAAGGGGTCGCATATTGTAGGTAGATCCCATTGAACTGGCATAAGCGCCCGCTGATCCAATAATCATAAGATCATCTTTATCAAAGTCAGGTATTTCTCGGTTTCTTGCTAAAGCGTCAGAGCTTTCACAGACGGGTCCAACCACATCTCCCATATGCATGGGTCGGTCTTCCAGGTGTGAGTAGATCGCATGGTAGGCATCATACATGGCAGGACGGACCAGATCAGTCGTTGCACCATCGATGATGACAAAATGATGACCACCATTCTCTTTGTTGCCAAGGACCCGGGCTAACAGGACACCAGCATTGGCAACCAGAACACGGCCTGGTTGAATATGAAGCTGGTATTCACCTAATTTTTCCATGGCGCGATCGGCAATCGATTCGAGAAAAGGTGTCGTCTGTAGAATATCTTCGAATGGATCTTCATAGTTCACGCCAAAACCACCGCCCAGATCAATATGAGAGAATTCAACACCTGATGCACGTAATGAGGATGTGAATTGTTCCAGATAGTCAATGAGATCATAAAATGGTTGGGGTTGAACAATTTGCGAGCCGATATGGCAATGAATTCCATCAAACTGAATATGCGGATATGATTCTGCATGGGTAAGGAAATGCCTCACCTTTTCAGGACTCATCCCAAATTTATTTTGTTTTAATCCGGTTGAAATATGGGGGTGTGTCTGAGGATCGATATCAGGATTTAAACGCAGCAGGACCGCTGCTTTTTTACCAGCTATTTTGGCGCGTGTTTCCAGCAATTCCAGTTCAAAACGACTTTCCACATTAAAATGGTCGATATCAAAATCCAGCGCTAAATCCAACTCTTCGATAGTCTTCCCTACACCGGCAAAATTGAGCTCCAATCCTTCAAAGCCACAGTGCTGAGCCAACTTGAATTCACCTTCAGAAACGATGTCTACTCCAAAACCATAACTCTTAAAAAGCTTTAAAATCATCGGATTTGAATTGGCTTTCATGGCGTAGGAAACTTTAAACCCGCGATCAATGAATATTTTTTTTAATACCTCGGCATTGCGCCTGAGGATCCGTTCAGAATAGATGTACGTCGGGGTTCCATATTTCTCAGCAACATCTTCCAAATCAACCCCATCACAATGGAGCCGTTTATTTATGTAGGTGTAAGCCATTCTACCAGCGAACGTTCAAATTACGGTTGGCATAGGTTTCATCAACCTTCCCAACAGGTGTAGAGTGTGGTGCGGACTGCACCAATTCAGGATTTGATTCCACTTCTTCAGCGATTTGCTTCATGACTGAGATAAAACGATCCATGGTTTCCTTATTCTCGCTCTCAGTGGGTTCAATCATGAGCGCTTCTTTAACAATGAGTGGGAAATACATGGTTGGTGAGTGAAATCCAAAGTCCAGAAGCCGTTTGGCAATGTGGAGGGCGTTCGTCCCCTTCTCCTTTTGTGTCTGAGCAGAAAGAACAAATTCATGCATACAGGTTCTATCGTAGGCCAACTCAAAAACATCTTTCAGCTTGTGCATCATGTAGTTGGCGTTCGAGATTGCAATTTCTGAAATATTCCTGAGTCCATCTGGACCCAGCATCCTGATATAGGTCCAGGCGCGCAGCAAGATGCCAAAGTTTCCATAAAACCCATGAACCCGCCCAATACTATGTTCATAGCCATATTCTAAATGATATTTATCGTTTTTGAGCTCTACGCGTGGTCTGGGTAGATAAGCAGCTAGTTTGTCAGTCACACCAATGGGACCAGATCCTGGACCACCGCCCCCATGGGGAGTAGAGAATGTTTTGTGAAGATTCAGGTGGGTAATATCAAAGCCCAGATCTGCAGGCCGTGTGATACCCAGAAGGGCATTCATATTGGCCCCATCCATGTACATGATGCCATCAACACCATGGATGAGCTCAGAAATCTTACAAATATTTTCTTCAAAGAGTCCCAATGTATTGGGGTTGGTAAGCATAAAACCAGCAACACGATCGTCAATTTTGGATTCAAAATCTTCCAGATCAACCAGACCCTTGGAATTACTTTTTACTTCAACCACTTTGTAGCCAGCCATAGCTACCGAAGCTGGATTGGTACCATGAGCTGCATCAGGAATGAGAATGACATCTTTATCATTGCCCCGGAGTTCATGATATTTACGCATAAGCAGGACACCAACCAGCTCACCTTGTGAACCAGCAGCAGGCTGGAGCGTAAAAGCGGTCATCCCAGTAATAGCGCACAACTGCTGCTCTAATTCATGATACACACCAAGTAAGCCCTGACTTAATTCCTCAGGTTGGTAAGGATGTACTTCTGCCAGAGCGGAGGCTGTCCAATCATTAATCTTGGGATTATACTTCATGGTACATGATCCCAGGGGATAGAAATCCTTGTCCACATTGTGATTCTTGGTTGAAATGCCTACATAATGGCGAACCAGTTCTGGTTCGGAGATTTCTGGAAGTCGGGGAGATTCGGTCCTGAGATATTTTTCAGGAATCAGCTCATTTAAAGCCTTTTCTGGAACATCCAGAGCCGGGATTGAAGTAGCGATATGTCCTGCTGTAGATTTTTCAATGATTAATTGAGCTTTTTTCATCCCAAGCGATCTCCTATCATATCAAATACTCCTGCAATTGCTGCATCTAGAGCAGCGGCATCCTTACCGCCAGCAGTAGCCATTTGTGGTTTACCACCACCGCCACCCCCCAATTTCTGGCCCAGTTCGCGTACAATGTCCCCGGCCTTTAACTTGTGTTGAGCAATCACATCATCTGAAACAACACAGACCACATAAGGTGATCCTTCGATGACCGTTCCCAACACGCCTAAACCACTTTTCATCTGTCGAATGAGTTCTGAGCCAAGATCTTTAAGTGACTCTGTGTCAGAGACTTCTACTACTTCACTTAATACCTTTACCCCTCCGATCGATTGTGAATTTCCAAGAATATCGGTAAGCACAGAAGCAGCCTGATCAAAGGACAAGGTCTTAACTTGTTTTTCCAATGCTTTCTTCTCATCCATCAAGTGTTGAGTCTTTTCACCTAAATCTTCAACATCTGATGTGAGCAAATGACGCAGATGATTAATGGTAGATCTTTCCACCCGGGCATTTTCTTCAGCGGTTTCTCCAGTTACAGCTTCAATTCTGCGTACTCCTGCTGCAATGGCAGATTCTGATTCAATACGGAAAGACCCGATTTCTCCAGTAGCCTGTACATGGACGCCACCACATAATTCATGGCTGTAATCACCAAATTTAACAGTACGTACCTCGTCACCGTATTTCTCACCAAAGAAGGCCAGAGCCCCTTCAGTCTTGGCATCATCAAAACTCATATTGCGGATGCTGGCTGAGTCATTCTTTCTGATTTCAGCATTCACCAGACGTTCGGCTTCGTTGATTTCTTCTGACGTCATTTTTTCAAAATGGTTAAAGTCAAAGCGCAGATGTTTATCATCCACCAGAGAACCAGCCTGTTTGACATGGTCACCGAGAATTTTTCTCAGAGCAGCATTCAATAAATGAGTAGCGGTGTGATTTCGAATAATATTGCCACGTTTCTGGGAATCAATGACTGCAATCACAGGATCTGTATTGAAATCACCTGAAACCAATTTTGCCTCATGGACTATGGAATCACCCTCACGACGAGTATCGACAACTTCAAGTTCCATATTCGCATTATAGATACGGCCTGTATCTCCTACCTGGCCTCCACTTTCAGCATAAAAAGGTGACTGAGCCAAAACGACATAAATCTCCTTATCAGACTTCATTACCTGGGCAATTGTTGTATCCAATTTTTGGTGGGTATATCCCAGGAACTCTGAATGCTCACCAGCCCTCACGATTTCCCATTCACTACCCTGGGTATGGGTTTGCTTGAGTTGGGTGGCCTGGCGTGCCTTGTCTCGTTGAGAACTCATTAAAGCTTCGAAAGCTTCAAGGTCAACACCAAAGCCCTCTTCATCAGCCATAAGGCTGGTCAGATCTACTGGAAAACCGAAAGTATCATAGAGCTTGAATACATTTTCACCTGAAAGTGTGGTCTGACCTGCTGATTTTGCATCGTTTAACATGCCAGAAAAGATCTGTAATCCTCTTCCTAGCGTCTGGCTAAAGGAATCTTCCTCAGATTTTATAACTTTCTGAATATAGGCGACCCGTTCGTTGAGCTCTGGATAGGCATCACCCATCACAGCGACCACAATGGGAACAAGTTTATAGAGAAAGGCATCATTCATGCCCAAATTACGTCCATAACGGGCTGCTCTACGCAATATGCGACGCAAGACATACCCTCGACCATCATTGGATGGTATTGCGCCGTCAGAGATGGAAAATGTCAACATACGCACATGGTCGGCAATAACTCGATGAGCCATTCCTTGTTCATCACTTTCGTAGGCAATTCCGGAGAGACTGGAGATTTCATCCAGAATGGGAGTAAATAAGTCTGTGTCGTAATTGCTGTCCTTCCCCTGGAGGTAGGCAACAACACGTTCAAGTCCTGCTCCTGTATCAACATGCTTCTTTGGCAATTCTGTTAATTCACCAGCCTGATCACGGAAATATTGAATAAAAACCAGATTCCACAGTTCCATGAATCGTGGATTGTCTGTATTTACCCCTAATTCGGGATGCGAGCCGTGAATGGCAGGGTCACCACCAATATCAACATGAATTTCAGAACAGGGACCGCAAGGGCCGGTTTCTCCCATTTCCCAAAAATTGTCTTTGTTGCCAAAACGTAAAATATGGTCTCGAGGAATATCTGTGAGGGTTCCCCAGAGTTTGAAAGCTTCATCATCATCTTTATAAACCGTAGCGTACAGCTTGTCTTTGGGGATTTTCCAAACGTCTGTGAATAATTCCCAGGCCCATTGGATGGCTTCTGTTTTGTAATAATCACCAAAACTCCAGTTCCCCAGCATTTCAAAAAAGGTATGGTGATATGTGTCAAGACCCACTTCTTCAAGGTCATTGTGCTTACCACTGACACGGATACATTTTTGGGAATTTACAGCTCGGGAATGGTCCGCCGTTTCTGTCTCCAGAAAGATGCCTTTAAACTGATTCATTCCCGCATTGGTAAATAACAAAGTGGGATCATCAAAAGGAACCACACCTGCACTACGTACAAATTTATGATTTTTGTCCTGAAAGAACTGTATAAACTGATTGCGAATTTCTTGTGATGTCATTGTGCCTCAATGAGTTAGAGATACTACTTAAATAATGGATAAATACATAAGAAAGAACGCGCTATTATAGTTATCAACACCCCAATATGGAAGTATGGAAATTCATAATATGTAAGTTATTCATTTCAAGGGGAATGACTTGGAATGTCTCTCTGAGGTACTCGAAGCGCGATATTCTTTGGCCATAAGTTGTGTGCCTTATCCTTCGAGTCTGCCCTGGGGGCACCTCGGGAAGACAAAATCAGGATGACGAGGAAATAATTCTTTGATAAATAAATAAAGCACCGCCAATGGCAGTGCTTTATTAAAGTTATATTGCATAAATGATTGATTAGTTGATAAGCCTGAACATCCTACCAGGACGTATTTTGAAGATACGCTTTAGAAGATTAGGTTCCGTTTGCTCCCAACTCAAGTAGGTCACTATAGCTTCTCCAATAATATTGGATTCCGGGACTAGCCCCCAATAACGACTATCGTGGGAATTATCACGGTTATCACCCATCATGAAATAGTGATTCTGTTCGCAGATATAGGATTCAGCAGACTCTCCATCAATTTTTAGCTGTCCTGAAATTCCCGGGGTAACCTCATGCCCTTCAAGTGAAATCACATTCACGGCATGATCAAGGTTGACCTCACTGAACACAAGCGTATCCCCTGCTGCAGGGATATGAAGGGGTCCGAAATAATCACGATTCCCAATGCCACGAGGAAAAATCATCCGTTCAGCATACTCATCATCATAAACATTCAACTTTGAAGCGCGTCCGTGTTCTGGCAGATCAAACTGCACACCATCGATGAAAACATCTTTCTCAATAATTTCCAGAGATTGACCTGGTCCAGCAATACAGCGCTTGATATAGTTCAAACTCGGATCGTGGGGTCCAATCTGAAGGCCAGGCCATTTATCATTTGGATATCGAAAAATGACCACATCCCCTGTTTTGGGTTGTTCGAATCCAGGTAATCGATAGTAGGGTACTGAAAATCCATAGTTGGTCCAGGGAATACCAATCCAATCCGGGGTTCGAATACCATAGATAAATTTGTTGCCCAGAATGAAGTCACCAATTTTGATGGTGGTTTCCATGGAGCCAGTAGGGACATTGTAGGCTTCGATGACTGTAGCCCTCAGGATCAGCACCGAAACGATAATATGCATCAACCCTCGAAAGACACTGCTATTTCTGGATCGTTTGGCTTGTTTTTCTTTTTCACTCAAAATTCGATCTCCTGCTATTCGCGTCGTGCCAGTTTAATGCGATGACTCTCTTTCAACGGTATATATTTTAAAAAGTTCAGATTTTTATATATGAGGGGGATGATCTAATATCCTGCTCCATGTGAAGCAGTTTTCAAATCTGGAGCACCAATCCAGCCTCCAAATATTTTATCGCGAGAAATAGCATTCACCTCACCATAACCATAGCGTGGTGCCAATTCATAGCCCATGGCTTCAAGCAGTACCATCGTATCAGGGCTGATGGCTCCAGGACCATAATGGATAACATCTGGCCGCCATTGATGATGGAATCTGGGGACATTGACAGCATCATGCACTGGCATCCCAAAATCTACCATATTGTGGATGACCTGTAAGACAGTTGTGATGATAGTCGAACCGCCTGGGGCACCAACGACCAGAACTACTTTACCATCTTTAGCCAGGATAGTGGGGGTCATACTGGAAAGCATGCGTTTTTTGGGTTCAATGGCATTGGCCTCGTTTCCAATAAGTCCAAATGAATTGGGCTCACCAGGTTTTGAGCTGAAGTCATCCATTTCGTTGTTCAAAAGGAAACCAAAACCTTTCACAGTCACATAGGATCCAAAGGACCAATTCAAGGTGGTGGTGACACTTACTGCGTTCCCCCATTTATCTACTACAGAGAAATGAGTGGTCTCCTCGCTTTCATGACCAGCGAGTTCTATACCTGCTAACTCCTTGTCATTCAGTGGATATACAGAATCACTTGGTGTAGCAGTCAGGCTGTCATAGTCAGCCATTCGAAAGGTGGCGTACTCCTTTGAAAGCAACTTTTCCTGAGGAACTTCAAAAAAATCTGAGTCACCAAGCCATACACTTCTGTCTGCATAAGCCCGTTTCTCAACCTCAGCCAACATCTGAATATGCTGGGCTGAATGCCAACCCACTGAATCAAAGACCATGGGCTCCATCATATTGAGCATGGAGATAAGTGCAATACCGCCAGAACTGGGTGGTGGCATAGAAATGACCTCAAGACCCCGATAATTACCTATGACTGGCTTGCGTATTTTGGCTGTGTAATTCGTGAGATCTTGAGTTGTGATCTTACCGCCATATTTTGAACTACTTTTTACCAACGCTTCTGCCACCGCACCAGCATAGAAGCCAGCATTACCCTTTTTCTGGATCAGTTTTAAAGTTTTTGCCAGATCGGGTTGTTTGAAAGTCGCTCCAGGCATATATATATCACCATCTCTACAAAAGACTCGTCTGGTTTCAGGAAAATTTTCTGCTGCCTTATTTAACCATCCAAAGGAATAAGCCAGATCGTAAGGAATGGCAAAACCCTTTTGTGCCAGTTTGATAGCGGGTTTCATCACTTTCTTACGAGCCATGGATCCGTATTTGTCCAGAGCAAGCTGTAAACCAGCTACCGTTCCAGGGACTCCTACTGCCAGCCCCCCACGAACACTCAGTTGTGGAACCACTTTCCCGCTATCATCCAGAAACATGTCCCGGTAAGCCTGTCCCGGTGCCATTTCGCGATAGTCAATGGCAACTTTTTGACCATCGGCCATGTGGATGAGCATAAAACCCCCACCACCAATATTACCTGCTTGAGGATGGGTTACTGCCAGAGCATAACTGACTGCCACAGCGGCATCCACAGCATTACCCCCTTTTTTGAGAATTTCGATGCCTGCCTCGCAGGCTTCCAGATCATGGGCGACAACCATCCCGTTCTCGCCATATATACTGGGTTGGGTCGCCAGGGCATTTACAGTGAGGATGATGGTTAAGCATAGAGTAGAGATAATTTTCATTGAGACTTTCCTTAAAGGGGTAAAAATGCTTCTGTATAATGATTTATTTGAGGTTTGGGTTCGGAGAAATTTATTGTGATGATGTCAAATCTACATTCGGGTTGATCTACCTCATGCTTTTCCAGATACATTTCTGCAATTCTAGCAATTTGCTTCTGCTTTGCGGGGGTCACACGTTCAAGTGCCACGGTGTCATCTTGTTCTCCGGCAAAACTCTTCACTTCAACAAATATGACTTCATCAGCCTTGGTAGCAATCAAGTCTATCTCACCCTCCCGCCCGGCATGATAGCTATGTTCCAGAAGATGGTAGCCATTGCGTATCAAAAACATCCCTGATATGATCTCCCCCATCCGCCCGTATGAAGATTCCAGGTTGAAATACTGATACTTTTTATTTGGACATGAGTCAACGGGTCGAAAACTGCGACGGTGGACGGGGGTTCGTCCATGTTCCCTCAGGGTTTCCATATGGGCCTTGGATCCATATCCCTTATGAGATTTAAAGCTGTATTCGGGAAATAATTTGTCATAAGAGATCATCATGGCGTCACGGGTGGTTTTGGCAATGATGCTGGCAGCACTGATTTCAGGCACCAGATCGTCTCCACCGATAATGCATTCCTGAGCAATTTGCAGACCGGGAATCTTATGATTGCCATCTACCTGCACTTGAGTGATTTCATAATTCAAATTTGAGACGGCTTGGCGCATGGCTTCAAAGGTTGCCTGGAGGATGTTGTTCCGATCTATATCCTGCTCATGAACGATACCTACACCGATGGCCAGAGCCTTTGATCGGATATCCTTAGCGAGAACATTGCGTCGTTTCTCACTAAGTTTTTTGGAATCTCTTAAACCTTCAGGAATATCCTGGGGATTTAAAACTACGGCTGACGCCACCACAGGACCGGCTAAAGGCCCCCGACCGGCTTCGTCTACACCTGCTATGACTTTCGAATTCAACTCTCTTCAGCTTCCATTTGCGCTCAATATAGGTGATACAGGCATGGAGAGAAGGGAATAGAGTTTTGCATTGTGTTGTTTGCTCATCATGTGGTGGCGTATTGCGATGGGCCACTCTTATGAGTGTATAATTTGTAGTTCAGAACAAAAAAAAGCGCCATGGTAAAATGGCGCTTTTCTGGAGGTAAGTCTTGAGAAGCTTAGGCTGTGACCGGTGCAACTCCAAGAACATCCTGGAAGGCCTGGACAAACTGCTCTTTTGGCAGGGCGCCTGCAGCCATCTGTGGTTTTTCACCAAGGGGTACAAAAAGAAGTGATGGAATACTACGGATACCAAAGACACCAGCAAGTTCCTGCTCGGTTTCTGTATCTACTTTATAAACTTTCACTTTGCCTTCATACTCATTTGAAAGCTCTTCAAGAACTGGGGCTACGGCCTTACAAGGTCCACACCACTCAGCCCAGAAATCAATAATAGCTGGTGTATCGCCCTTATATTTCCACTCTTCTTCATTCTCATAATCAAAAACTTTATCGAGGAAATCTTGTTTTGTCAAATTCTCAGTCATTTTTTTCTCCCATTCGCGATACCTTTTGAAGTATCGATTTTAATATATTCCGTTGTCATAATTCTTTTGCTCACAAGTCTTTGAGGCAGAGATGGGATGTTGGTTACAAAATGGGCTGTTTTACATGAAACTGGATTATGGCAGTGGATGGTGTCGGGTCGTTTCATGAAACGACCTTACTTGTCTGAGGAGTAATAGAGATTATCAGTGAGATATTGCTCATCAGAGATACAGTCTATACCTGCTGCTTTAAGGTGTTGGGTGAACAGCCCATCTCCCTCAACCAATGTTTTTGAAAAGCCACCATCGTAAATCTTGCCACAGCCACAAGCCGGGCTTCGACTCTTTAGGATGGCCAGAGTCACATGAGTGGCCACAGATTTCTCTGTGCAGATACTTGCGCCTTTTTGAAAAGCAGCGGTCACATCTTCTCCATCTTCCCGAAAAACGCCACTACCTTTTATTTCAGCTGGTGGCCTGGGGATAGGTAAGCCCCCCTCGACCTCAGGACATACGGGTATAAGGGTTTTATCTTTGAGAAGTTCAAGTAATTCCGAATTATATTTGCCGCGACCATCAAAGCGGCAGGCTTCGCCCATAAGACATGCAGATATAATAATTGATGGCTCTTGCACTTGATTCAGTCCCAGAATTTGTACTTATGGAGCTTCTCTGTTGTGTCATCTATGATATAGAATATTTGACGTTCCTCATCATAGACCAACCCCTCAGGCTGGACCATATCAATGGCATACACATTCTGAAAACTGCCATCCAGGTTTACCAGATAAACATTGGAAGCCTCGTCACTGAGCACCCAAAGTTTATCCTGAGAAGGGATGTAAAAAATGCTTGAATAATCCGGTGCAAAGGAAATTTGTTGTAAAGAATGAGTCAAAGACAATTCATCAATGGTAATCAAGGCCCCAAAATCTTTTTCTTTTACCATAAAGATTCTAGAATGGCTTACATCCATCGAGATTCCCTCAAGTCCTCCACCATCACCTACACTTGAAATATTCTGATAGCTCATTACATCACCATCCGAACCAAGATGTATAAGTTGGCCAAGATTTTCATCGACCATCCACAGAGTCGAATCCCTTGAGTCGAAACTAACACCTTCCAAATCATTACCGTTGTAGTTCAATGAGCGGATTCGGGCTCCCAGCGTATCTATTTCATATACACGACCACCAGGTTTATCACTCACGGTCCAGAGAGAACTCTTATTGCTTCCAAAAGTTAGCCCTGAAGGTGAATCCACACGGACACTATAGATGGCCATCAATTCCAGAGAATTTAATACTTTAATATCACGTGTATCTTTTTCTGCACCAGAACTACCTGTGATGGTCAGGGAAACTGTGTAATCCCCAGGTGAATCATATACATGGACAACTTCAATCCCAGTGGCTGATGTACTATCACCAAAATCAAAAGTAAATTCATAGTCGCTGGCTGCTGCACCTGCTTTTAAATCTGCGCTAAATTCTATGGGATAACCCTTGAGAAACCTGGATTGTTCTGTAATAATTTTTGCCAGGGGTGTTTCTTCTGAGCCACCACAGCTTAATAAGACACTTAAAGATATAATTAGCAGAATTCGATTTATGTAGATTTTTCGATTCAAAAGCGATAGCCCGTCAATTAGTGTCTAATGCATTCCTAAAATATCATTTAGATCATAAGTCAGAATTCGTGAATTCCATTGATCTACTACGGCCAGAATTTTTTCTCCAGTGAGCAAAGTTCTCGTGCTAACTCCATCAGGAGAGGCCATTTCATTTTTATGCCAATCATTAAGCAGATGTATCTGTGCTCCCCCTGCAATGATGTTTTGCTCATTATAATTCACACCATCGATCACACAATCTGATTCATCATCACAATAATATGGCGCACGGGTTCCAAAGTGAGCGACCCTTTCCCCTGATTCAATGTTATAGCAGTCGACTCGACCAGCCTTTTCATCTACAGCGAAAATATATTGACCAAAAACACTCAAGCCTTCGATGGAGTCTTTAGAATATCCAGACGTAATCTTGCCATCGACCATTTCAACGCCAATGAGGCGATTATTAAACTTTCCAGTGTTCAGATCAAACACACCTATATAACGAAACTTTTCTGAATTCCCGAATTGATTCTTCTGGGGTTTTTCCTCAGCCACTAAGAGAAGTCCTCTTTCCTCCGAGATCGCCATCCCCTCGCTTTTGCGCATGATCGTGGTTATTTCCTGAGTTGCTGCGAATTCTTTATCATACACATAGCTCGTTACATCTTCGGTAACGATCTGCTTGAATTTCCTAAACCCAAAATTGTAAACACCTTCTTTACGGAAAATGGTTTTATCCATATCAGCAACGTATATGTCTCCACCCGCGGAAACTATGATCCCCTGAGGTTTGATGAGGAGACCATCATTTCTATCAAGATAATATTGCTCAGAAGAGACTCTTCCCTGATATCCCACTAATTGGTCTAAAGTCAGATCAGGATTGAATCTGGCAACGGAGCCAACCCCTTCAAGCGTTACATAAACATATCCTGCTTCATCACTACTTATACCAGTTGGTACAATCTCGGAATTTTCCATATCAAGCGATTTGGCATCAATGGTTTTTTGAAGGGCACCATTTCTGGAAAAGACCTGAATGCGATTATTGTCCACATCTGAAATGATGAGATCACCATTCGCTAATAATTCAACGTCATCTGGTTGGGCCAACTGGTCAGGGGCTGCACCATACCCACTTTGTGGATTTGGATAAATATTTATTGGTGAGATGTCATCTTTTGGTGGCATCGAGGTCTCATTCTTGATTGCGCACGCCACAAAAATTATAAAACTCATAATAAATAATAAAAACCGAATTGAGATCACCTTTGCCATGCTATTTCCCTCATAAACCATTCACCACATCTGACATAACTAAATCTAAAAAGACTAAAACTACATTAAACAAACCAGCCTGGCAGAACCAGGCTGGTTTTCAAACATAACGCAGTTTAAGCGATTATTCGCGTGCCCACTCTGCGGTAAACATAGTAATACTACCTTCACGCTCGTTAGCACTGAATGCTACACCGTTTGTTGGGTGAACAGCCAGGCCTTCTGAGCCGACTTCACTTTTTTCCATACCCATATCAGAATCTGGATCTAGACCAGCTTTTGCAACTGAATCAAAAATGATATTTGCAGGATCAGTAACATCGTAAGCCACTACAGCGTGTGATTCTTGAAGGGCCATAAGTGCATAGACATGACCATCTTTTTCAATCACAGAAGCTTCTTCAGGTTCTGTTTGCTTGGTTGATTTCCGAGCATCATGCTGCCATCCACTTGGAAGATCATTCAAGATCGTGTGTGGATCAGTTGCGGTATAAGTGGTAAGATCAAGGATCTGGAAAGAGCCATTTCTCTCATTAGAGATCAGTGCATAATCACCACTTGGATAGATATAAAGTCCATCTGGTTCTGCATCATTGTCTCCGGCGTCTGCCTGAAGAGAAACGATAGTTACGTCAGAGGCCTCAAGAGGTGCGTCATTGGCATTAAAAACCAAGATCTCGCTAGTTTCCTGAACGGAAACAACGACTGTTCCATCTGCGGAAGTTTCACAGTGCTCTGGTTCAGAATCTACATCATGATCAACTGCATAGTCTTGAACTAGTGATGCATTGGCAATACCATTTGCTAAACTAATAATGGAAACACTACCACCATGACGAGTATCTGGTTTACAGGTACGATCTTCACGATCATCTTCACAAGCAACGATCAGGAAACTACCATCTTTGGTGAAGGCACAACCATCAGGATTGTAGCCAATTCCAGAAACGGTAACAACTGAAGTAGGATCTGATAGCTTGACAAGCTTAATAGATCCCTGTCCACAATCAGCTTCTGCAACACATACAGCGATGTAGTTTTCGCCACCAATGAGTGGAGAAACATCGATAGATGTGAACTCTGCTGTTGCAGATCCTGTGCTTAGCACTGCAAGCTCATTGACAGTAAAATTACTACTTGTGTAATCTATACTAAAGAGCTGATTTGTTCCTGAGGCAACGAATACGGCCTGATCATCCGATCCGGGCACCATTCGAATAATCTCAGGGTTAGCATCTGCTGCCGTCGCAACAGTCATAACTGTTTCAAGACTGAAAGAATCAAAGGTTGGTACTTCATCAACCGCGTCATCTTCACAACCCCAAAAGGCAGCCATTAGCACCATAAGTAATACGGTAGCTTTTTTCATGTTTGTTCCTCCTTATAAGGACTTTTGGTTATCACTTCTTATTGGTTACTATTAAAATCTAAAATTTATCTGCAATAATGACTGATCGTCATCCACACTTGATTCGGTATCAGATCCAGTTGTTTCGCCAAGAATATAATGCTCTAATTTAAGAGTCAAATTATCATTAATCTCAAGCATGGCAGAAAGTGTGGTCATTTGTCTATCCCAGGACATGGCCTCACTAAGATAAGCCCATGTCAATTCGTCTCCAGCGCTGTTTTTCTTTGACTTCAAATTGAGAAAGCCCTGACGTCCAAGAAGGGTCAAACCTTTGGACTTCAAAAATGACGGTGCGTTCATAGAATATGATGCTTCGCCATAGGCACCTTCACGTGTCAATAATCCATCCTGAGCTTGAATAAATTCACCAACTAAGTTCAATCCAGCGATTTTGTATCCCGCTCTACCACCCATCCAATAATGTGTGACATCAGTTTCATCCCCCATATCTGAGTATGGAGCGAGTGACTGTTTCAGGCTGGCTTTCCAGTCCCAATCATCAATGAGTTCCCCCATAAAAAACCAAGTTAGAGCAGATAGGCCAGCCACTTCAAGGCCAGCCTTCACACCATATTCGAAGGTTTGACCATTTTTAGGTTCATAGTCATCATATACCATCATTTTGAACGATTTGTCTTCCGCGGCATCATCGGTACCCAGAGGACGTTTCATTGCGAATGACAATCCACCAATGAGCTTTCCACTCTCACCCAGGTTAATTTCAGTTGTTCCGTTAATGTGAGCCTCGCGACCCTTCCAGAAAGCAGTTCCCGCAAGAGGATAACCTTCTGATTGTCTTTTTCTAGACACAAAGGGACGATTCTTTCCCATTTCAAATTGAGTATTGATACTAGGGACCGTTAAACGAGCATATTGTTTGTCAACATAGGCACTCTCATCATCAAAGCGAAACTCAATGTTATAATATAGATTTTCGCTGTAATTGACACGAGCTCCAAGTACAGCCATATCAATACGCATGTGAGGACTACGGTTTCTCACCTTCTGGTAGGTAAGGTCTTGATTTGCAAATCCACCAGCACCCTCTACATCAATAAACTCTAATTCGACTTCACCACTAAGTTCGAGATCAAGTCCACTTCCGGTACTCACAGTAATGCCCTGTCCAAAGGTGAGGAGTGGCATTAGTACCAGCCCGCTTATGAGCAATTTTAAGATTTTCATTCTGACTCCTTGTCATTATTTGTATCAATTGTTGATTCAACATCTCGTCGAGAAATGAGATGTCTAAAGTAATAGAGATAAAGAAAACTTAACAGAAGTCCTACCCAAATGAGTACATTGGGTTTCTGCTCGTTTTTAAACGCAAATTCGATCCCAACGCCTTCCATATAATTCATCGGAGTTCTAGATATTGAAACGCTGGCACGGTCCTCTACCATACTGAATACATATGGTGGTTTAGGTTCCTTCTTTTTGAATTTTGGATCACTTCCAGTAATCCGGTGAAAATTCCAACCATCGGGTAGAATAACTGTCAAGTCACATCGCCCGATGTAGGCCGGCAAGGTATTGGTGTAGTTTACCTCCCAGTTATAGGTCTTAAACTCTTCAGGCCCAGCTTCACTCCAATTCAGAAAGTCGAGCATCCTTGTGATTACATTGATGGTATGGTCACCAGAAATTGGATCGGGAAAGTTGATTTCAAAGACGGGTGATGATCTATCGATGATAATTGCAGTTTGGTCTGTGATATCAATATCATCCAATGATACTGATGTGATCTCCATATTCTCATATCCAGCCGGAATCTGAATTGTGCTTAGACTATCGCTAAGGGAGAAACTCATCTGGTAAGTCAACTGCGCAGAGCCGTCTTCGGAAATAGAAACGGTTTGCTCAAGTACATCAATCTGCTGAGCGAGCAGCAAACTGGAAAATATTGTGAGCCCGAAAAGTATTTTGATCATATTTATATACTTCATGGCGTTATCCCCAAAAAGCGGAACCAGGTAAAGCCGGCAACCACCATGACAACCACACCTATCGTTGAAACGGTGAGTCCATATTTCAAGTTATCAGAAATTGAGAACTGTCCAGCGCTATAAAGGATCAGGTTGGGTTTGGCATTAGTTGGCAATGTGATTACCCAGGTCAATGTAAATGCAGCAGGCAGTGCCAACGATACAGGATCGAATCCGAACTGTTGTGCTATGGCGATAATAATGGGTATCATCACAATGGACCGCATGGTTTTACTGGTAAAGAATAAATGGGCGTACATCGAGAAGGCAATGATGATGATATAAACTGTCCAGAAACTTAGATCAGCACCAAGACCGACCATATCAAAAACACTTCCTACCAACCAGCGTGCCGCACCTGAATCAAACAAAGCAAGTCCACCAGAATAAGCACCAGCACTAAAGATCATTACATGCCAGGGAATATCTGCGTCGTTCCACTTCAACAAACCAATTTTTGGCAAAAAGACGAATACAACACCGAGCAGGGCTGCCATAACAGCGCTGATCTCAAATCCGAACCAACCCACATGAAAGCGATCTGTGGCCCAGAGGAATAGGACAAAGAGGAATACACCTGCTGATTTTCCCTCAGCCACAGTAAACCCACCCATCTCGTCCAGCATTTTTCGCATCACTTCAAAGCCACCCTTAACCTTGGGCTGCTGGTCTTCCTTTTTGATGGGAAACAGATATTTGGGTCCCAACCACCATGAGATAGCCATAACAATGATGGTGATGGGCAGCATACCGAACATCCAATCAGAATAGTAGACCTTCTGATTGCCCATTTCAAAAATGAAGGCAGCGGCAACAATATTACAGGTACTTCCTGTGATAAAACCTGAAGAAAAAATACTTATTCCCTGAAGGTTCTGCATAAACAGGTTTACACCAAAGTTATTTCCATTGCCTGATGTAGACCCATAGATAGATGATATCACCAACATCACTGGCAGGACCATAACCGTCCTGGCAGTCGTGGCTGGAATAAAAGGTGCCAGAAAAAGCTGAAGTACAATAAACGCACCAAGGATGGTATAGGAACTATGTCCAAAACGCAGCCCGATCCACAGCGCAAAGCGTTTTGCCAATTGGCTTTTCACCAGGGTTGAGCTGAGGATAAAGGCCAAGATATTCAGCCATATCACCTCTAATCCGAATACACCCAACACCTTATCTTCAGTCCAGCCATTAAAAAAGGTTAGCAGACCCATAAGTAACAGGGATGTGGCATATGTGGGGATGGGTTCGGTTACCCACCAGGTTAAGGCCAAGGCAAAGGATGCAATGGCCGCCTGGGCTTCCAATGTTAAACCATCAGGTGTGGGCATGAGGTAGAGAATCAAAAAGAAGATGATGCCCAATGGAAAACCAAGATATTTGGTGAGATTCTCTCCCCTACTGGATTCCCTCTGAGCAACAACGTTCAGATTCGTATCGAAATTTATTTCCTGAGCATTCATCAATTTATCAGTTCTATTATTTGATCACAACCTGGCTATTCAAACAGATAGGCAGCTTTGAGCTTACCCACTTCTGACCATTCTGGTTTATAATCATTCAGCTTATTTATAAAAGTTGTACAACGTTTCATTGCCTCAGCATCATATTGGCTGTCCTTCGTGAAATCATGATCGAAAGAGAATTCTGCTATTCGCAATTCCCCTTCTTCTGTTTCAACAATCCAGACACTCATATCCATACGTCCGTAGAGACCATCACCAAAATCAAGTTTACCTGGTTTGACCATCCATTCCTCGACTGCAGTGCCTGCGACCATGGACAACTCGGCCTCTTCAGAGATACCAAGTGTTGCGAGGACCGGATAGATTTTTACGAAACCGCCATACGTGTTTGATGGCATATCGTCAAGTTGAACTGAATTCGAGACAGCATAGGTGACATCGTCGCCACCATTCTTTGCAGAATAATAAACAATGTCAGATTCGAGTTCTATTCGGTCGAATTTTGGAACATAACCATCTGTCATTGATAAGTCCTTGGACAGGGTTGTCGCCTGGTCAGGCTGCCGAAATTTCAGGCCAAATTCATATCCCGGTGCAATTTCTCCATCTTTATATTTTGATTTCCGGCGTAGCAGAAAACTGTTCTTTCGGAGGTCAAGACCTTCTGTATCCCAGAAAGAGACTTGTTTATGCTTAACTTTCAGAGGGTTGTCTTTTTCCAGTACGGGTATTCCCTCAGCAGCTGCTACTTCCTTAATAATCTGCCAGTACTCAGCGAAGCCCTTCTCATAGTCACCAAACATCTCTGCGTTAAGCAGGAGTTTGTATTCACTTGAATTAAGAAAATATTCTGGAGTGGATTTCACGGTAGTAGGTTCCAATTCAGACACAGGTGCTGGAGTGTTCGAAACACAAGCGGTTAGAAGCATTCCAATAGTTAAAGGTATGATTATTTTTAAGTTATGTTTCATTTCCATTTCCTTAGTTTTGTTCAATTTCATTTAGATCCAAAATAATTTTGGCAATTTCGCCGGTGTAGACATTGATACGCTTCAGGAGCTCCAATAATTCGGTATGAATCTCATGAGTTTTCAGTGTTTCCTCGCGGGATAAATGCATCCTCTGAAGATGAGCCACACGATACTCTTCTTCTAGATTTTGATATTTTTCCTGTTTCAGAATAACTTTTTTGGCCCGTTTGGGATCCAATTCAGAGAATGTTTTCTCAAGTCTACTGATTTGCTTACACACTTTCTTATGATAGCGAAGCAGTTCGTCTTTGCCCTCTTCAGAGAAATCTATTTCTAGGGCACGCTTTTTAGCAAGCAGGGGTAAGAGATTACGATTAACTATATCACCAATTGTTTCCATGTGGCTGGACATGGTGATCATTGCAAATACCTCAGGAACCTGAGAATCTGATAATTGTTGTTGCCCAATCTGTAAGAGATAATTTTTTACTTTATACTCGAGGAAGTCGAGTTTCTTCTCACGCATCTCAATACCTTCTAACGCAGTGAGTTGAGGATGAATCTTATCCATTCCGGGGTCATTATGAACAAATGGTTGGATAAATGAATCGAGCATGCGGTTGGTAATCTTAGCCATACGAGCAATCTCTGAACGGGCTAAATCCAAAGCCAATGCAGGTGTCTCAATAGCAGAATCATCCAAATGCCAGGTGGCAATAGTAAGATCTTTTTCATCTTCTATATCTGGATAGATTTTTAAAATAATTCTGGCGAAAAATCCTGTAAAAGGAATGAATGCAAAAGCGAGACCAACATTAAAAATAGTATGAGCGTTGGCAATCTGTCTCGGTACGTCTGCTCCCAGTTTGGCAATTCCAACTGCATCAGAGCTTGGCGATAGATATCTGATAAAATCGGCAAACCATGGGATCCAGAAGATAAACAGGAGTACGCCTGTAACTTTGAACAGAACGTGTGCCATAGCTACACGTTTAGCTTCTCTCGTGGCTCCAATACTTGCCAGGCCAGCTGTAATACAGGTTCCAATATTGGCTCCCATGATCATTGGAATGCCAGCATCCAAGCTCAATAGCCCCTGCTGAGCAAGCACGATAATGATACCGGTAAAGGCACTACTACTTTGAATAAGTGCTGTAAAAGCAGCACCAACAAGAAGCCCGAGAAGCGGATTTTCAAGTCTTGCCAGAGTATTTATGAAAGGATCAAAAGTGCGTAATGGATGCATTGCATCTGACATAAGCTTCATGCCGTAAAAAAGAATACCAAAACCAAGAATGGATTCGCCAACATTTTTCTGATTCTCATTTCGACCAAACATCATGAGACCAAACCCAATAGCGATCATCAACAGAGCATAATCTGTGAGCTTGAATGCTACAAGCTGAGCAGTAATTGTTGTTCCAATATCTGCTCCTAGAATGACACCAAGACTTTGGACAAAAGTCATGAGACCAGCCTGAACAAAGCTAACCAACATAACAGTTGTGGCACTACTGCTTTGGATGATCATGGTCACAAAAGCACCAACCATGAGACCCATGTATCGATTATTTGTCAAAGCAGATAGAATGGATCGCATTTGGGCACCGGCGGCTTTCTTCATACCAGAGCTCATCTTTTCCATTCCATAAAGGAAAAGAGCAAGTCCGCCTGCCAATGTCATAATTATGACCCACCACATGATCTCATCCGTGGTTTCCTTGTCAGCAGCGAATACCATATTTGTATTCATCATAACCAATCCCAAGAACAGGGATATTCTTAGCGTGATTCGCTTAACCATGTTTATTGCTTTCAATCATTTCAATTGGTGAGTTGAATGTGTGACCTGCTGACTTTACAACCTGCTGATCAAATACGTTTTGCAGGAAAAAGAGTGATATAAAGGATATAACTGCTGCAATGATGGGCGTTGTGACCCAACCAGATGCAATTTTACCCAATTGCTTGAAGCGAATTCCGCGACCACCATGTGCCAGGCCAATACCCAGAACGCTTCCGATTACAACTTGAGAGCTGGAAACAGGTACCAGCGGAATTGTTGGTAAATTATGCCCAAGAAGCCAGGTCTCGAGTCCCTTTGAAGCAAATAGGAAGAGAACGATTGATTGGGAAAGTACAACGATAAGAGCTGATTGAGGTGTCAGTTTTACCACACCTTCCCCAACTGTCAACATAACCCGTTTGGAATATGTAAAGATACCTACTGCTATTGCCAGTCCTCCGAGTAAAAAGAGTTGAGAGACCCCACTAATACTCATACCCATCAGATCTAAACTCTGGAATGGTGCAACAGAAACAAAGACTCCCATGACATTTCCAATATTATTAGCGCCTAATGAATAGGCTCCAAATGCACCGATAACGATCAGTCCAATCCGAGTATAAGCATCCAATCGAAAGATGTGAATTTTCCAGACTTCCAGTATTTTTTTGAATAATAGGAAAAAGATAAACGAGAAAGCTGCTGCCAGAATGGGACTCATGACCCAGGTTGATGCAATTTTGGTTAACGCATGAATATCGGTTGTCTTCCCGGCGAACATATTCCAACCCACAATAGCTCCCACTATGGCTTGACTGGTGGATACGGGTAGACTTAACCTAGTCATCCAAAAAACGGTAACGGCGGCTGCTAGAGCTACCATAAAGGCTCCGGCTATCATATCTACTGCACCTAGTTTTCCTAAAGTGTGGGTGGTACCGGCACCAGAGACAACTGCACCAAGTACCACAAAGATACTGGCAACAATAGCTGCAGTATAAAATTTGACCATCCTGGTACTCACAGCGGTCCCAAAAATATTGGATGCATCATTGGCACCGAGGGACCATCCTAGAAATAGACCACTTGAAAGAAAAAGGAGGATTAACATTCCTAGATGCTTCTCTTTATCGTATAAATGGCGAGTCTATCAGCCACATCTTCAGCTCTATCCGCTATGGTATCAATATGTAGCGCAAAATATCTAAGATGGATCTTTTGACTTAGCTCAAGAGTTTCACTGGCAAAGATGGCACGTTTTAGTTCTTCAGCAAGACGATCCGATTCTTTTTCCCAGTGATATACTTTATGAAGATAGTCACGTACGTTGAGAGGTGCCCGCATGAAAGCACGCATGGCTTTCACCATTTCTTCCATGGCTCTAACAGTGGAACTGGCCAACTCTACATAACCATCTTTGAATTGATCTGGGATATCTGGTCGTTCGATGCCCATTTCGGATAGAGTGTCCGTGGCACGATCAATAACATCATCACTGGTTTCCATGAGGGCCAGGATATCTCCTCTGGATTCTGGAACCAGTGTCTGGGTATAGAGTGCTGTTTCTATAGCTATGCGAAGCTCATCAGCTTCATGCTCTAGCTTTCTTATATGCTCAAGATGCCTTGAAAACTCTTCCTCATTGTTTTTCAAGTAGCTCTTCACACCACGTCTAAAAACAATTCCAGATTCAGAAATCTTATCCAAGAACGCGTCCATCTGCAGTTCTAGACCTTTAGTTTTTTTAAATATCATTTATCATTTTCCTGAATTTTTGATTGTTTCCGAGCTTGAATTAAAGGTACTGCAAAGCTAGCGGCTGCAACTACAAGCATGCCCAAGCTTAGGGGGCGGGTAAAGAATACGGTCCACCCTCCCATCATGATGGCACGAATGAAATTTGTTTCTGCAATATTCCCCAGGACCATTCCAAGAATAATGGGGGCTACTGGATAGTTGTATCTTCGTAGAATCCATCCAAATACTCCAAACGCCAGACAGGCTGCCACATCAAAGAATGAATTCCGTACGGCAAAACTACCAATAATCGATACAGCAAAAATCAGTGGGAATAATACGGTTTTTGGGATGGTGGTTACCTTGATCCAGAGACGGCTTCCAAAGAATCCAAGCGCAAGCAGGATAATATTGGCTAACAGTAGACTGGCGAGGAGTCCATATATAATATCTGGATTGGATATAAATAGCTGTGGGCCAGGTGTTAGATCGTGAATCATTAAAGCACCAATGAGAACCGCTGTAGATGCACTACCGGGAATTCCCAGTGTAAGCAGTGGGATGAGTGCACCACCCACAGAGCTACTATTTGCTCCTTCAGCAGCAGCTACCCCTTCCATACTGCCGTGTCCAAATTCTTCAGGATGTTTGCTGACACGCTTAGCAACATCATAAGAAATGAAGGCAGCAATGGTTGCTCCAGCCCCAGGGAAAATACCAATAATGGTTCCCATGAAAGAGGAGCGCATGATGGTATTCTTCAACTTCCAGTATGCACCAGCCGTTGGCCATTCTTGTTTACCTGACTCAACTTGCTGACTTGAGAAATCACCACTCTCCAGTTGCTTAAATATTTCACTGAGGGCAAAAAGACCTATCAAGGCAGGAATCAATGCAAATCCATCATAGAGGAAAGAAATGCCAAAGGTAAAGCGACTCACACCGGATATGGGGTCGATACCAATCGTATTCAATAGGAGGCCAAACATTGCTGCTATAAAGGCTTTAATCCAATTTTTTCCTCCAAGAGATGCTACTGTTGTCAAACCAAAAATAGCGAGAGCAAAATATTCTGCAGGATGAAATTTTAGCGCAAACCTTGCCAGAGGTCCAGAAAAGAAGATTAAGATCAGCGTCCCGATGATACCTCCAACAGTGGAGGATACCAAAGAAACACCAAGAGCCATACCTGGTTTTCCCTTTTTTGTTAGTGGGTAGCCATCGAAGGCTGTAACAACGGATGAAGGTGTGCCAGGAGCATTAATGGTAACTGCTGTAATAGAGCCACCATAATTAGCGGCAATGTAAATAGCCACGAGAAGAATTAATGCCAATGTTGGAGACATGGCATAGGTAAAAGGTACGAGTAGAGCGACGCCCATTGAAGGTGATAGACCAGGAGTGGCTCCGGCCACAATTCCCATAGCCACACCCAGGGTGATTGTCAAGATGGGGACCACACCCAAAACAAATGCTAAACCGTCTCCCAAATTGCTTAGTAATTCCACTGTTCAGTTCCTTAGAAGAGGTTTTCGAATAACATTCCCAGAGGAAGGGGAACGTATAGAGTTTTATAAAAGATGAGATAAGAGAACAAAATCCAGACACCTGCAATAATGAAGGTGTTGCGCCATTTACGATATCCAAGATAGTAAAGGCCTGCGATAATGAATGCAAATGTACTGAGGAAATAACCAAATATTTGCATGGCAAATAGATATATGACTAGAAATCCTATAAAGCTGAGTACGATATCTACACGGGGACCCGTCTCCGCTACTGCTTCGTTGTTTCGAAATGTTTTGAATAGCAGCAATAAGTTCAGTGGGACTAACATAAAGATCCAAAGACGTGGGACAGCTGCAGGTCCCACTGCTGAGCTGCTAGGAAAATTCATAGATTGGAGAAGAAAAAGTATACTCACAATTAAAAAGAAGCCAATAACCAATACTCGTCCTAATATGGCCGAGTATTGTGACATGTGAACCATGTATGATCCTGATAACCAGAGGCATACAAGTATTATCGCAAGTATACTAAAGGTAGTCCCACTTGCCATTTTCGCCATAAATCCAACGGCGTCTCCTGGAAGAATGTCACTCTTCTTCAAATAATACTCAAAGACCTTGGCATCCTCACTTACCAGCGTGTAGAATTCAGCCTCGGCTACATAGGCTACATCAATACCACCCTTTGCCCAGAAATCACGCCATTCCTGATCAGCAGAAACTTTTTTGAAAAGTTCATCATACCATTCAATGACTTCAGGAGGCGTTCCCTTCTTTAGGGCAAAGCCTCTCCACATGAATTCGTTTTCTAGATCCGTCATACCGAGTTCGGTGAATGTCGGCACATCTGGGAAGGCTTCCAGGCGTTGAGGAGATGATACTGCAGCTATAAACAGATCAGGATTACCCAGCGCATCACGTGGATTTCCAACATAGGCAATACCCTGCTCCCCAAGCAGAGCTGCCAGAGCTTTGCCTCCGCTCTTAAAGGGAATCCATTTGGCTTCTATCCCATATTTGTCCCAAATTTTGAGGGCAGTGACATGGTCAAGACCGCCGGCTGCAGGTCCGACCCAGTTTTGTTCACCTGGATTCTGACGGGCATTCTCTAAGACATCAGCCCACTGGTGAATCGGCATCTGTCGATTGGTAATGATACACTCTGGATCAGCCATGAGCATGGCAACCCAACTCAAGGCATCCACATAATCGTTTCCACCAACCTGGACAAACTTGGCAATGTTGGACTTAGTGCAGGCATATAGGTTATATCCATTAGCTGGAGCCTGAATAACCTTCTTCAGAGCGACAATGCCGCCTGCACCAGGTTTGTTTTCAACTACAAAATTGACATCAGTGTATTTTGCTGCGATTCCAGCAAACTTACGAGCACTTATATCAATAAGTCCGCCTGGTCCAGTATAGACAACAATCTTAATTGGTTTTTCTGGAAAAGCTGCTTCAGCAGAAGGCACCAGAAGTAGGAATGCCAATATCAGCATGACTAAACCGAGGGCCCGAAGTGTAAATTTTACCTTCGCGTCGTTAAGAACTTGTTTCATAGGTTATGAGGAGTCTATTTCCACTTCGTGTATGGATTGGCGATCAAATTCGAATTGTAATAGCGAGGATCACCAGTGACTTCCTCTCCTATCCATTCAGGTTTTGGAAACTCCTGATCTTCGGAGAGCAATTCTACTTCGGCGACAGTTAAACCATCATTCTCACCGTGGAATTCGTCAATTTCCCAAACAAAATCACCCATTGGAACTTTATAGCGATGCTTGTCAATAATGGGTTGTTCACAAAGCTGCTCCAATAATTCATCAGCATCTTTAGCCGGAATTTTATATTCATATTCCAGCCGGGTAGCACCTTTAGTAATCCCCTTAACGGTCATATAACCTGTTTCATCTATGGTGCGCACGCGTACAACACGTTCCTTCTGACTGTTCAGGTATCCTTGCTTATAATGCGTACCCTCTGCCAGCTCGCGATAGGTTGTAGCTGTGACCAGAAATTTGCGTTCTATTTCCTGACCCATGGTCTAGTCCTCGAAACCAACCATGCGACGCATGGCTTTGATGTAGCTGATGTTTTCATATCCACTGAGACCGAGCTTCTTAACCAGATTTGTAACTAATTCGGGATCTGCATCTTCAACTGCTGTAGTCCGGATGGCTTCTCCATCAATAGTGAGATCAGCAATTTCAACCGTAGCACCATCAATCATATAGCCGTAGCGTTTTTTGAATACGCCTACCGCTTTAAGATCGGAATTGGTATCAACCATTTGGGAGATAAAGGCATCATATTGCCAGGTATCACCTTCATTAAGGTCAATTTCAACTCCAGCTGCTTGAAATACTTCAGCAGCTTCTTCAGCGCCAATTGGAAAGGTAGCTTTCATGATTGGGAACCATTGTTCCAGATCATTCTCAGCATTTCTCAATACTTTTATATCCATGAGTGTATCTCTGATCTTGATATTCTCACCACTTTTTTTGGAAAGGATGTACACTTCGCTACTTTCAATTTCGCGGGTGCATTCGTGGGCTTTGATATTCTCTTCAGCAACACCAAACTCTTCTCCAAAAGTTCGCCATTCCCATCTTGGAACAATCTTGCCTAATTCAATCTTTGCCATGTCTTGTTATCCTTATCTTGATGGATCATTATTTATATTTATAGTCCTCATGTATTCCAAATGGCGTGCCAAGAACTTTCAGGGTTCATTCTTATTGTATTTACTCCTCTTACAGCTTCTTTTATTACTGGTTATAAAATAGGAACTACGATATTGCTGACCAGATATCGTCATTATAGACGAGATGTCGTCTAATTACGCATAACTTTGATGGAAAATATATGTCTTTCAGATTAGACTATTATCAGAGTGAGATGAGGGTCCCTGATGGCTCACGAGCCCGGGGAATAGCTTTAATCCTTTAAATCGATGAGCCCATGTTTTAGCAATTTGCTTCTGAGGGTGGTTCTGGGGATTCCCAATGAATCGGCCACCTTTTGTTGATTCCCCTGATATTGATCCATGGTCTCATTAATAATCTGCAATTCATACTCGTTCACCTTTTGGGTAAGCGATGCTTTACCATTATCCTGTGAATCGTAATCTCCTTGCACGGAAAGATATGAATCAGGGATATCCTCCAGATCTATCACTAATTTTCTTGAAAATACAGACATCTGCATGATTACGTGTTCCAACTCACGCACATTCCCAGGCCAATCCAGGTCAATGAGATACTTAATGAGATCAGGTGAAAGCTGTTTATCTGCACTCAGTTTGGACAAAAAGAAGTGTGCCAGTAAAGGGATGTCTGACTTACGTTCATTCAGAGTTGGAACAATAAGTTTTATAACGTTTAGACGATAGTATAAATCCTCTCGAAAGGACTTGTTCTCTACCAAAGATTTCAAATCAACTTTGGTGGCTGCAATAATCCTCACATCTACACGAATAACTTCGGTGCCCCCGACCCGTTCGATTTCACCTTCCTGGATGACCCTGAGTAGTTTGGTTTGAAGTCGTAAACTCAGATCATCGATATCATCCAGTAGGATGGTGCCACCCTTGGCACGTTCGAAGCGACCTATGGATCGCTTAACTGCACCAGTAAAAGCGCCTTTTTCGTGACCAAACATTTCCGTTTCAAAAAGGGTTTCACTGAGGGCAGAACAATTGATTTTTACATAGGGGTGTTCTCGACGTTGGCTCAGTGATTGGACAGCATTAGCAATTTTTTCCTTACCTGTCCCGCTAGCTCCTTGAATTAGAACGGTATGTTCGCTTTCCGCTACGATTTTGACTTTATCAAAAAGATCACGCATGATATCAGATTGACCGATGAGATCAGGTGAGACCTTCAACTCAGCCAGTGATGCTCTCAATAGTTCGTTTTCAGAGCTCAGGGCTTTTACAGCCATGATGCGGGCTAAAAGATGGAACAATTCATCTGGATCGAAGGGCTTTGTGAGATAATCAAAAGCACCTTTTTTTAAGGCGGATAAAGCATTCTCAACTGTTGCGAAGGCGGTCATAATCAAAACTTGGGTATCAGGTGAAACTCGTTTGACTTCTTCGAGAATTTCAATACCGTCAGCACCGGGGAGTCGGTAGTCGGTGAGGACTACATCCCAGGTTTCATTTTGAACGGCTTCTAGCCCTGCTGTACCGTCTTCTACGGCAGTTACTGCATGACCTGCATGCTCTAGTAACTTCTTCAGCGTAATTCGATTAATGCGTTCATCTTCAACAAGCAATAATTTTAGCATTTTATTCCGTATCCTCGTCTGACACATTGTGGATTGGGAGTTCAATGGTGAATTCAGCCCCACCCAGGCTACTGGTCGCGTAGCTAATATTTCCACCCATGATTCCTATGATCTCTCGGGACACATATAGCCCCAGCCCTGTCCCCTTCCCCACTTCCTTCGAGGTGACAAAGGGTTCAAACATTTTCGATCTTTCTTCACTGGGGATTCCAGATCCAGAATCTCCCACGATAACAGCCACATGCTTACCCCTGACCTCAGTTGTCAGTTGAATAGTGCCCACGCTTCCAATAGCATCAAGTGCATTCATGCAAATATTCAGGAGTGCTTCTTCAAATCCAGATTTATTATTATACACAGTTGGTATGTCCTCACCCAAATGCACTTGCGTAACAATTTTTTCCCTGGAAAGCCTATGACCGACCAAGTTTAATACATCGCGAACACTCATATTAAAATCATAGTCCTTGATGGTACCTGCTTTTTTTCGAGCTCCTTCCAGTAATCTTGATACAATCACTTCAATTCGATCAAGCCCGTCACTGAGAAGGCGGATATGATCGACTTGGTTCTCTGGGTCAATGTGTAGTAGATGGAGACAATTCTTTAAACCCAGGAGTGGATTATTGATTTCATGTGCAACACCTGCGGCCATCCGCCCCATTGCCGCCAGTTTTTCTGTCTGGATAAGGTTCTGATTAGTTGCTTCCATACTGGAGCGAGCTTTTATTAACCTGTTCTGGAGGCTGGTAAAGCGCTCGTTGAGCAAACCAATCTCATCATCTGCCTCAGGTAACGCCAGAGGTTCAGCGGTTTGAAAATCAAATGTATCCATGGCTTGCACAGTATGCCGCAATTTGCTGGTGACACTATAACTAATCTGCAGCACAACAACCACGACGAAAAGAAGTGCCCCAACAAATAAGCCCATGATAATTAATGTGGACCTTCTTAATTCATTTATGAGTGGTTGGGCATCCAGACCAAGGCGTACGGCACCATGGGAAAGCGTTATAAGTCCAAGAGGTGCCGATATTTCCATGATCCATTCGGCATGATCATTCTTAAAAATGTGAAAAACAGGTTCAATGGCTTCCAAAGCAGAAAGACTATAGATATCCGTATATTCGGTCTTGACCTGGGATATCTCAGAATGTGCGATGACCTGAGCGTTTTGATCCAGAATGACGGCATATTTCACCATATCGCTATATTCTTGTAGAAAATTGTTTAAAAATGACTGAAGAAAATCATCGCTATCCGTTTCTGATAAGTAGAGAGCATCATTAATAGGTATTATTGCTGTCTGAACCATGGTGGTGGCGATGATACGATGCTTCCCAATAATTGCTTCCTTCTGAGAGGTCATTATGGCAATAAATAGAACCAGCATCACCAGGGCGAGGCTGGCACCAATCCTGATAACAAGTCGATCATGAATACTAGAACGTAAACGCATTAGTTTGACGATTCCAATTCGTTCAACAATTGACGAGGGAAATTGTATAGGCTGTCATGACCTGCTCTAAAACCATTGGCAACTTCAGTATCCCACCCCTCAGTATCGACTATCCCAGCAGCAATGAGTTCATTTAATCGCAACAATGCGTTTTGAACCACCCTCTTCCTGGTAGAATCTACATGGGACGCAACCACTAACGGCACACTGGGAATAGCCGGCGACCTAGCCAATACCCTGATGCCTGAGGCTTTAAATGACTCTGCAACAACTGCTTTGACCATTCCTGCATCAAAATCTCCGCGCAGTACTTTCTCAGCCACCAGGTCATGATAACTCAAGTTCTCATAGCGAGATAAATCGGATAGTTCAACTCCAGCTTCTTTGAGCATCCAGATGCCCATCCAGGAGCTGAATGATTGCTTTGAAGCAAAGGCAAAAGACTTCCCATTCAGATCTTTGAGGGATTGAATTTCTGAATGGGTAGAAACTATTATATCGTCATAATTCTCAATACTGCCTTCAGCATTTATAGGCATGGCGATACACCTGATTCCGTATTTGTTATGCGCCTGGATATAGGTGTAATTTCCAAGAGAGGCGAAATCGATGCGCCCCATAGCCAGCTGGTCAACGGTTTCAAGATAATTACGACTGAGTTTTAATTTAAAATTGTAGGGCGTGTTTTCAGAGAGATACTCCATGAGGGGTTGATATCCACTCACAATTGAACGGGGAGAATATCTGGAAATGACACCGAAATATACTAACTCATCTTTTTCACCAGGCTGTGAAACTATTTCTGGCAAGGGTGTCTCAACATCCATGATGAAGACATAAGAAATACTAAGACATACCAGGAATAGAAGTACTGGAAGTAAAACTTTAAGATTAATATTATTCATAAACCTGGCTATTTTGATATTTAGTTACCAGCGATCATCCTTAAAGAAATCCTCCTGGTCATAAACGGCTTTCAGCATATTGGTCGCCAGTTTTCGGACATCTCCATTTACAGAGACTTCCACTTTGCGCACATCTTTCTTTTTCAGTTTTTCAAGGACGATTTTGAGGTCCTCTATTTCATACTTATCGAGTTCAAATTTGAATGTCCACGCCATTTTATACTCCTTTTCTCTTCATCTCAATATTGGCCTGTCTGGGCCAGTGATGGTACCTTATCACCTGTCTCCAGGTTCATTTGCTTAAACTTTTCTATATCCTGGAGGATAAAAAGTCCTCGTGCACTGGCATATTTAGTATTGGTTTCATCAATCAATTTTGCTTTAAGCGAAATTTTACTGCCTTCAATGATTTTAATTTTGGCACAATACAACACATTCTTTTCGAGGGGTAATGGTTTGAAGAAGCGTGTTGTGTATTGGGCGGTCATGGCAGGATAACCATTGACCCAGCAGCAGGCGCCCATCAGCTCATCAAAAACTGCTGATATTGCACCACCATGAGTGTGCCCTGGCGGTCCCTGTGCCAGTTTACCAAATTTGACATCAGCATAAACCGACCCACTCTTTTCATTAAAGTGATATTTTAATGAAATTCGCTGATCATTATGTTCACCCGTTATAAATGAGATGAATTGCTTGCCAAATTCGATGGGGATGGTGTTCTCAAGCTGCTTATAATCGACCATCTTCAACTGCACTCCTCCTATGATTGCACATAAGCTAATGAGAACTTCTCAGGATTGAAGCTGATTGTTCATGCTGGAGTGATTTGTCTGCATTAATCTGGAGTTTCATCACCCCGAGCTGAGATGAAGGATTGATAAATAGACGAAGTAGTGGTATCCATCGACTCCGCTCGGGTGAAAACACTATTAATCGTTATTGAAAGTTACTACAGGCAAGGAGGCTGAGGTTCTCGAAGTCTCATAAATTAAAAAGCCACTACATTTCTGCAGTGGCAATTTTTACTGAATGTGCCCGAGACTGGAGTCGAACCAGCACGCACAAAAGAGTGCACTAGGACCTGAACCTAGCGCGTCTACCAATTCCGCCACCCGGGCATCAAAAAGCGGGCTAATGTAATCCCCCCTCCAGCCTCTGTCAATCAGGAAAGAACAAGAATAATCGCCAAGTTTGACAAGAGTAGCAAACCTGCGAGAATCATAACCACCAACGGTTGAACTAGACTGAGCTTGAGTACAAGCACTTGCCAATTTTGCTGCGGCTCTTTAGAAAGTAATTTCAAACTTTTTATAAATAACACTGAGGTCCATCCATAGGCAAAAGGTGCCAGGATTGGTGTGTTTCCCCACAACTTTGCACTGGAGTCAACGTTCCAGATAAGTAGACCATATTGTGAGAGCAGCGCTTCAAAGAAAAAAGAGATTAGAACCATGGTGAGAAATATGAGCGGCAAGTGATAATCAAAGGGCTTGGCTTTCAAATATTCACGTTCTAGAAAATTATTGCTCCAGGTCAAACCGATATAAGCGATGTTGGTCCAGAATAGAGTATAAATGAGGGGCAAGCCAAAGAAGGTGATATGGAAGTCACCGTAACTATAGATTTTCATGATTTCGCTAAGCGCATATTCACGAAGAAATCCTAACATCAGCCCAGATATCCAAAAAACTTTCACAAATGATAAACTATACACCTTTCTGGCGTGGGTCACCAGAATGGCTGTCACCAGGATGATGCTGATTTCAATCAACCAGATCATCTTGCATTTTTCTAACTTGCTTATTGAGTGAAACCAAACCCCAGATCAGGATTGGCAGATTCGCCCACAGCAGATCATAACGCTTATTGATCAATTCGCTGATAATGGCAATACCAAGTAGAAGATCAATGGCACCGTAGGGCAAATATGTGAGTAGCAATTTATTCATTTGATTCTGACAATTTCACTAATGTAAAAATGGTGTCTCACTACTACAAATTTAGCAAGACACCATTTCTTTGCCTAAGCAGATTTTCAGTAACTAATTAATCGTTCCACTCGGCTTTAAAAATATGAGTTGCCCTGGGATTATCAGCATCACGATTGGAAGCAAATGCCATGAATTTTCCATCGGGGCTAAACATGGGAAAACTATCGAAGAAGGTATTGTTGGTCAGTCGTTTTAGTTCTGTACCATCAATAGCCACCATGTAAAGCTCAAAGTTATGACCAAATGCCTGGGCTTCTTCATTCCAGTCATCCATATTTGATGAGAAAACAACATGCTTGCCATCAGGATGCCAGGATGGAGCCCAATTGGTGGCGCCATTGTTGGTCAATCGTACTTTATTCTGACCATCTACATCCATGGTATATATGGATAGTGGCACGGCCTCAACCTGATCTAGAGACATGTTTTCCTGCCAGCGCAGGGTGTCTTCGGCATTTTCTGGATACCAGGCACGCCAGACAATCTTTTTTGCATCGGGGCTAAAGTAGGGTCCACCATCATAACCAAGATGATTGGTGATTCTCTGGACATCAGATCCATCCATATTCATAGTGAACAACTCTAAATCATCATCGATTTCAGATGTGAAAATAACCCTGCCTGTAAGAAAGGAAACGGTTGGCTCAGCATCATAGCCAGCATTTTCTCTGATTCGTACAAGATCAGATCCGTCAGGATTGGCTGAATAGATATCATATGGAAAAAGTGGCCAAAGGTATTTATTGCCCTGAGGTTTAGGTCTTGGTGGACAGCTGTCCACGACACCATATGTGGAGGCGAAGATAATTCTATCCTTCTCCATACTGAAATATGAACAGGTATTTGCTCCCAGTTCGGGACTTACCATATGCTGTTCGCTACCATCTGCATTCATGATGTAGATTTTATCACAACCATTACCATCGCGTTTGCTCTGGAAGATTATCTGTTGTCCCTGAGGACCCCAATAAGCTTCCCCGTTGTCACCTTCGAAGGTCAATTGCTCCACCTTGGAAAGACCAAACGGCTTTTCCTCAACAACGATTTCCTGTTGGGTGCTACAGCTCATAATTGCCACGCTTAACACCAATAATACGAAAAACTTTATTTTCAAGTTACACTCCTGATTTTGTTTTAGTTGATTTTGAAAAAAAACTTATTTCTCTTCCAATTCAACACGATACAAAAGAACAGCATTGTGCATATGAATTGCAAATAAATCTTTTCCAATTTGAGATAATTTTGGTAATGTGGTTGTCCAGCTCCCAAATGAGCTACGGTGGGCGATCTGGCCAGTTTTACTTACACCCTCAAGTTCAAAATTGCGGTAAGCTAGCTCACCATCTTCAGTGAAGAATGGTTCATAACGAATATACAGAAACAAGCCCCAGCGAGACAGATAGTCGGCATCACTGATGCTGGATATATCAATGGGATGGTAGCTAGAAACAAGGGTCCCATCACCCAGATTTACAACATTCAAATCTTTTTCCGAAATGATAAAGGCTGTCTCCCGTCCAAGTGAGCTGATCTCCCAGGTTTTCCAGGGGAAGTGTCCCATGATTCTATCTCTGTTGAATAGCGTAAGAGTCGACTCAAAGCCATCATGAATCTCCAGAAAGTAATAATCTGTACCTGGCATAGCCTCAAGTCCCACAAGCCGACCTGGAACGCTCACAGGGTCATTCAAAAGTTTGTCATGATTCCACAGATGAATTTCGATGGTTGATGTCGAGTCGGCATCGGTATTAGAGATGCATGAAGAGGCAGTGATGAATTCATTTCTGTTGATCAATTTGTCCATCACAAGATTTATTTCACAATTATCCTGATCACCCTGTACAACATTCTCCAAAAAGAGGAGTGTGTCTGCATCGTTTATTTCAAGAATCCAGGGTTGATCCTTCTGAGTAAGCAATATGCTACCATGATTGGTGAGACTTGAATTGAGTTCTCCCCCACCTAATGGAACACCATGCACCAATGTATATTTTGGGTTACCCTTATAATCATACACTTGAAATGAGTATAGTCTCTGTGGTTTAGAGGCCTCGATTGATTCATTTTCCTGAATCAACATAAAGCTTGAGAGGTCCTGATTTATCTCGAATACATCATTTGATGTGCGGGGAATTTCAATGACATTACTACCCAGGCTGTCATAGTACGAAATTTGCTTCTCTGTCACAGTGTACATGATTGGGAATCCACTGGTGCCTGTCCTGAAAATAACCTGCTCCAGAGGTGTGTCGAAGGTCCATTGTGCATAGGGTTCTATATGCAGGACATCCGCAAAGATGAGCTCCAAAAGTCCTAAAAATATAAGTAATGACTTACTTTTCACTATTCACCTATTTCAGTAAAACAATTTTATGTGTCAAACTGCGTTCATCACCTTGAATCAGCTGTACAAAATAAGCACCACTTGGCATAGTTTGTTCTTTTTTATTTTCAGCATTCCAGGTCCAGAGATAGGTTCCAGGGGTGGCATTTTTCAATTCATGATCCTTTATTGTTCTCCCCTGAATATCATAAACGATAATTCGACTATGGGCAAATTGATCCAGATGGTACTCAATATTAACGGAGGCGTTAAAGGGATTTGGATAGGCTTTATAAATAGACATTTCTTCCGGGAGTGGGGTATCACCGTTCTCCGGCGTCACCGCGAAAAATTCAAGTATCCTACCCACTAGCTCAGATCTATTGGCTTCAGTATCAATGGTTTCAAAAGCCAAACCCAAAACAAAGGTTCCTGAATTATTACCTCGATAACTGATGGCTGCATTCAGACCATTGCCATATTTGAGAGCTATTTCACCACCAGTAGAGGGTGAAAAATGATCCGGCCAGTCCTCAATATATGGATTTGAACCATAGTTAAAGTCAAATCCTGAGAAGAATGGTCCCACTCCATCGACATGGTAATTATCTGCATCATCATTGGCATAGTCTAAGTGGAGTACTTGATTCATAAATTGAATGTCAGCAGGCGAGCCTGCACTCAGATCGTAGCCAATTTCAGCACCTGATGCAAATAAATATCCTCCCTCAGCGAGATAGGCTGTTATTACACTTTGTTCAGAAGTGCTAAAGGTTTCATCAGTTCTGCTGTCATCTCCCATAAACCAGAATACAGCAGAATAATCGTGAATATCTTGTGTAGCGGTCACCCACTCATTGCTCGCTGTGCTGATACCTGCCGAGAAACCACTATTTACAATGGCTTCAGAATAATAGGTGGCAAAATTGTGCTGGAGACTGGTCCAGGATCCATTTGTACGATCAAAACCATCAACAATTAATATGGAGGGTTGATTATCACTCAGACGGACAGCATAGGTATCTGAATATTCACTGTGATTTGGGTTGAAGGATGTGTCTACAGCTTTCATCCGAAATTGAATGTAGGAGTCCCCTGAGAAGCTTTCTTCTGTGAAACTGGTCATATCAGCTGTAAGAATATCTGGACCATGATTGGAGCTCCAGTTTATTCCATCGAAAGAGAATTCAAGGATATAACCAGCCAGATCTGCATCATCTGGTGGATCCCATTCGAGGTGAAGATTCCCATTTGCATCTGAACCAATGTACCTGAAGTCGGGTCGCCCAGGTGGCAATAAATCAACATTACTGAGAAGAACATTAACATAGGTTGTATCCCAGTTATCCCGAGTGTCAGAACTCATCACCGATATGACGTATGGACCAGGTTCATAAAGATCACAATTCAGATAGTCATTTGAAGTGATGCGATTTGTCACGATATAGCGATAAATACTGGTACTGGAACCAGGAGCATACACTCGATTAATATTTGAATTTGAGTACAATTCATCAGCCTCAAACCAGAAATAAGGTCCTTCTAAGGTTTCAGAGGTATCTGCTGAATGTAGAGCCCAACCAATCGTGTAGATACCATTGTTCATATCAATGCTGGACTGGAGATCGGTTGTATCTGCTGCCTGGGCGATGATATCAACATGTCCACTGAGGGTATTGTTGGGGAAGGTGCTAGAACTTCCATCCAGTACAAATTGAATAATGGGTGACCGCGGGTGGTATGGGTCCACGAAAGGTGTAATCTTGCCAGGTAGCAGAGGATTGCCTGTTGGATGGCCACTGGCTCCTCCACCATAATTCAGGTGGATATGAGCATAACTATCGGTATGACCGACCACGGCTCCCTGAGCGACTGTATTGCCCACCAGAAGTGTAGCTAGCGGGATAACATGGACATATGCAAAGTCTTCCACACGGATCCAATCCGAACCAATACCTGTGACAGTACCAGCCATGATACTCAGAACATTTTGCCCTTGAGCAAGTGGCATGTCAGTTCCATTGTGGAAATGGTCCCTGTCTTCACGGCATTCATCAAAGGTAGCAGAAATGCGATGTTGTTGGTTCATGGGTGCCAGGGGCCAGGAAAAATTATTTATCTGTGCGGCCAACCATAAGGGTAGGCACAACAAGATGAAATATTTGTGCATTACTGGCTGATTTCTAGCCATTCATAGTTAGTACCGATAAAAAAGCGGTCGCCATCTGTATCAACCTGGAATAAAAGGGGAAAACGGGGATCTATTTGAATGTCTGTGCTGCTTTCCGTCTGGGGAAAAAAGATCTGGGAGAAATGGGTATTTCGTTTGGCAAAGAAATCGGCCGCAACACGGATAACAGCCACTTCACCTCTATTGTTGACTGAGAGTCCCAGGCAAACTTTGTTATCATTATCAAAGCGTATCTTTTGGACGCGTTTTGGACTTAATTCGAACAACTGGATGAACTCATGGCTACTTAATGCTGCCAGATAAGAACCGTTTGGTGATAAATGGAGTTCATGCCCAAAATTTTCATTGCTCCACAGTACTTCACCCCTAGCAGATAGCTCAACAATCAAGGGCTGTATCTCTTTATCTGCCGCGGAGTAATCATACCCACTTGCAAAAAAGCGTTGATTCTGAAACACGAAATCCTGGAGATATGAGAAGGGTAGATAAGATGTTCTTTGACCACGTCCGTTGGAATTGATGCTGATGAAAAGAGACTTTCCAGCAGGACCTCCATTAAACCCTGGACGTTCAAGCAGTATATAGCACTTCTCACCGATCCATTGCATGAGAACATTGCGTTCCAAACTCATATCGCCATCATCCTCATAAAGCTGGCCTTCCGCTATAAGATTGCCGGATACATAGAAATAGATCAAGGCCTTCACAGGATCGACTAGAGCCAACACTCCTTTATCGGATATTGCGGCGACATGGGGTTTGAGATCTGATTCTGTACCCATGTTCACAGCATACATCAAATCATTATGATCATCGAGGACGAAATAATCAGAATATCGTTTCCCATTTTTAATCTCTCCCAGATTTTTAAGCATGGAGATCAGACGATAATCGCCCGTTGGTGAGAGACTGATTATCGCTTCAGAACTATACGCAGGTAATTTCCTAATAGCCTGATTATCAATCATATACTGTGAATTGCTTGAAGTATAGAACAAAGGTTGGCCATCCATAGACACCCAGGACTTTGCAGCATCCCTCAGAGTGACTTGTGAATCAATCTGAAGTGCGAATACACTGCTTAGGAAAAGGGTCTGAAGTAATAATAAGGTCATCTTTCGCATACTATAATTTTTCCTTCTAAGATCAAGTTCCCCTCACTATAGATGAAGATCACGGATTTCACAGAGTCAGCCAAAGCTAAACAGTGATGTCCAAAACAGCAGGTTCTTGAAAAATGTACATATTCAACCAACTCCTCATGGGATTTCGAATCTGTCATTCAAATTACCCGAATATTTTGTGAATACCTCACCAATGTTTATGATGAAATCAAAAGAGGCCACACAATGGTGGCCTCTTTAATAAGCGTGTTTCTGATATTATTATTTCAGAAACAGCATGGTCTTTGAATCGGTGTAAGATGATGTTCTCAGAGTATAAACATATACACCTGATGCAACTTGGACACCATTATTGTCAAGACCACCCCATGTGAGGTCGTAAGAACCTGTACTCATGGACTGATTCAACAGAGTTGCAACTTCCCGACCCTGTAGATCATACACACTCAAGCTAACCACTTCATTCTGAGGAATATGGAATGTAATGGTAGTACTTGGGTTGAAGGGGTTAGGATAGTTCTGCTGAAGTTTGTAACCATCAGCAATCTGAACTTCACGTTCCTCGATTGATACACTGGTATTTGGTGAATCAAGGATGATAACTGGAGCAGAAACACTTGTGGTAGCAAATTCTACCGAATAGGGTACTGCTACTGAGGATGCGTAGAAAACTTCATTCCCAGCATCTTCATCCATGTTCCCAATTGCGAACTCACTCCAGATTCCACCGTCGGCTAAATCAACAACTGCATAAGCAGAGTCAATGATAGTCAATTCCCAATTGGCAGCTGCATAAATATCGCCACCTTGATGTTCGATTCTGAAGATCATACCATTGTGAGGTGAAGAAGCTCGACTACCCATGACGAAATCCATCAGCCCATCGTCATCAATATCACCACTCGCAGCACCCCAGATACCACGGGATCCACTTGGCCAATATTCTGACATGTTCGCAACTAGGGTTGCCTGTAATGTATCCGCGACTTCCTTAAGAATGTAGACGCCCTTTAGACTATCAACACCCCAATCATAAGTTGGTGCGAAGATCTCTGTAGTACCATCACCATCAATATCAACACCCAATGCGGCCTGGTTTGGAGATCCACCTATAATTGGTGAAAGGGCAGTATATTCATAGGCAGTACCGGTCCATGATATTTTTGAGATTTCAGTTTCAGAGAAGATATAGGCATTGTTACCAACAACAGCCACATCCCACTTATTCTCTGCCGCTGAGGTCATGCCAACATCTAAGCCACTGCTTTCCAGGGTCCAGGTTTCAGATCCATCACCAGCATCAGGAATGTCACTTACTGAGCAGATACCGTAGTACATACCAGAAGTCGTTCCTTTTCTATCGGCGAAAATGATTTCATCAACACCATCATCATCGATATCAGCAATTTCCCAATCGATGGGTCTGATATTCTGCGTTGATACAGAATCAGTAATTGTCCAGGATGAATTGGGTTCCCATACACCTGCATTATCCACACCAAAATTATCACCACCGGCATGTTCGTAGACGACAATACGAGCAGGATTTGCGATAGTAACAACATTGTTAACGATGCCCCAACATAATTCCATCTTGCCATCATTGTCAAGATCAGTCAATGAAAGGGTTGGCCAGGTATTCTGTTTCTCAACCAGGGTTGTTGGTGGTATAGCTTCCCAAACCATTGCCCAAAGATCAGCAGCAAGTCTCTCGTACTTGTAAATACGGGGAATAACTTCATCGGCTCCATCATTCCAATTGTTATTGACCATATATATTTCGGTAAGGCCATCTCCATCAACATCTACACCAGCAATAATATTACCAATGCCACCAACATTTAGTGTCAATGCATCTTCGATATTTACTTCTTCCAGACGTGGAAGTAAATCAGCGCTTAATTGGGAAAAAGCAAATAACCCCAATAACACGATTATAGTAACTTTTCTCATACAGGTTCCTTTCTTGTTGCGTTAATATACAAACATTCTCTTAAAAATTTAGTCGGAGTCCCACTCTGTGGCGAGGTCCAAAATATTCCATTGCGTTAAAGGCGTAGTCGAATCCCAAGCTTTTCAGTACCTGGAATCCAGCGCCGAAACTTAAACCATTAATATCGGTTCCCATTTGATATCCCGCACGTAGATCAAATTTTTTCAGATAATTGATCTCAGTCCCCAAAGCATAAATCTCATCATTGTTGTTGGAGTGGATCATATCCATGGCAAGATTGGCTTTTAAGTTCGCAGAAGACCATACATCTAATGAGAGTCCGGTCCTAAACGTCATGGGCAGTGGCCATTTTCCATATTCGCTGGAGTCATTGACGGCATATTTAATGGGGTCGCTATAATCCAGATAGTTTCCGTCAAACTGGGCTTCCTTTGAGAAGTTTAGAATGCTCATACCTATCTTAAGCCCTCGAAAACTTGTGCGGTATAGAGTTCCGATATCCCAGGCAAGTTGAGAGTAGCCGGATTCATCATATTTCTCACTGACATTTTTCACTGTGACTCCAAATGAGAATTTGTCCGTAAGAAATCTGGAATAACTCAGCCCAAGACTCATCCCCCCCATGGAAAAGGTTCCATTGCCAAAAGGCATATCAGGTGTGGTGCGAATTTCATCACCATAATTTACGTATACAGCACTAAAGGCTATGCGACCCATATTGCCAATATTTGTGGCTATACCAACGGTTCCAAAATTAATATCAGCTGGCCATTTTACATAGCTGATATATGAATCTATCCCACCATCAGGATGATATTCAGACAGACCTGCAGGATTGATAAGCACAGCACTGCTGCCCTTCACAAGGGATGTAGCAGCATTCCCCATACCCATGTTGCGGACATGGAGATTGACCTCAAGAAATTGACCAGCAACGGAACCAATCGAAGCAGATGCCAAGAGGCTATTTACGACCAGGAATGATAAAACTAGGATTCTATACATGCTCGCCTCCCCTACTTAAGAATGATGAATTTGCCGATTTTTTCGCCCATGGACGAAGAAACGTGGTAAAGATAGACACCTGGTGCCACTTCACGATTAGATGTACTCACCAAATCCCATTCCGCCGTAGCAGAATTGGTCTCTGGCAAATTTTCAATATTTCTCAAATCTGTACTTTTGATCAATTTCACGAAATCACCATCAAGTGTGAAAATTCTCACGCTGGCATCGTCTGGTAAATTGATAAAGAACAGGCGATCTTTCCATTGAGACGAGGATGATGGACTTGCATTGTTCCATGGTGCAGAAGCTCGGTATGGATTTGGTACAACCAAAATATCATCCATGGAATTCACATGGCTTTTACCAGTGGCAGTGATAAAATCGCTGGAAAGAAGTTCCATGTTAAAATATTTATCTGAGTACCCACGGACAAACAATGAGTAAGTATAATCATAACCAAATGCCACATCTTCATCGAAGACACTCAAGTAATTTTCACCCGTGGCTAGCAATTCGGCCTCAACATCTGCCTTGGTATAAACACCCAGCGTATCATAAATAGGTAGTCCAGCTACAGTTCTCTCTTTGAATTTTGCTACAACAAATCCTCTGAAATTGGGGTGAGCCATGGAGGCTGTTGGATTCCATGTCACATTTACACCCTCAAAAACATTTTCGTCATTAAGGACGGCGCCGATTTCCAGAGGTGTTAATGCAGGAATCTCATTCAGATCAATATCAAAATTATCATCTACCAGTGTTTTGGCCACTTCCATGTCTTCAAGGAGTCGGACGAAACTATAAGCCCCTCCCAGGTCGGCATCTGCGCCAACACCAATGGCGAAGATCACCTCGATTGAATCGCCGTAAGCCAGTGAATCAACAGGACCAAAGGTGGTAATAGCACGATAATCACCTTCATTCACTCCACCCCCTTGAAATGGAGGTAATTTGAACAGTTTGTCGAAAGTCGTCTTCCCAATAGCATTTGTCCACATGGCAGCATCACCGGAAAAATCTTGGCCGATATAGGATGTTGTGTATGATTTCGGTGGCATATATGGATCTGTATGGATCATCTGCATGGCCAGGACACCAGGCGTCTGAAAGACACCGAGGGGATTTGGATTTCCAAAATCATCATGTGGATTCTCATACTGATACGCACCGGGCACGGTGGTGCGGTCTATCAAACTGGTATCAATTTCAGCATTTACACCCCGATTGTCACCGTCAAACATGATGGTTAATGTTGAGTCACCAATGAAAGTATTTATGTACGGCCAGAGTGTTGTGTCTATTTCAGTTTGATATTCCACATATGGAAATAACAACAGTTCATCCCATCCACCTGTGAGACACATCGCATGATCGTCACGGTTCACAAAATCAGCTTCTGTATCCCAGGTGGTCAACTTGCTGACATCGCCATCCATTCTAAAAGTGAAGTGAACATCTCTCAGTGCAGACATATCATCTACAGTCCCATCGTCATCCGTATCCAATCCAACATTCTTCAGATAGTATTTATAAATGATGAAATCATCGGCAAAACTAAGTCCGTAGGCGTATGTATGTTGTGTTACTTCCAAACCCAGTGGAACATGCGCATCATCGACCTGAATCGCATCAGTAAATTTCGTCCAGGTATGCTCTGCAAGACCATCCAGGATTGTTTCCTTTTCAACCAGGGCCAGAGGGGTATACTCTTGGTCCTCTGTTCCGCTGGTACTTCGGATGTCGTTACGAGTTCCTGTGAGCCACAGCGAGCCTCGATAAAGATAGGAATTGCCTGAACCGCCTGGCCAATCAGCAGAGGGCGTTCTTTCGCGGTATGAGTCATCACCTATCATGGAAAAATTAGTCACCCGCATCCAGATCTTCCCGATACGATGAAACTCATGATCAATGGGAACAATCTCGCTCTTTTTGAATAAGCTGATCTTCTTTTTGGGGAGTTTTAGTGGCTCACCAGCAGCTTGAACCAAGATGGCGATCAACAACAGTGGCAAATAGAATTTTATTTTTCTAAGCATAACTTCTCCTAAGAATCGCTCTACTAGAATTTCAGCGAAAGGCCGATTTTGAATTGACGCTCTGAAGCGTAGATCAATGGCGTTCTGATCTCCAGATCGGAGAGCTCTTCCTTGTAAATGATATCCGGAGGATTGGTCTCACCGGGATCCTCATCCACATTATAATATTTGCTATAGATGCTATAATGGACGTCATTGTTAAAAACATTAAAGATGTCAAAATTGAACAGGAAGTCAAAGTTCCCCATTTCCAATTTGCGGCTTAAGCGAATATCAACATTGCTGAAAGTTGGTAACCGTTGATCATTGCTCGCACCCAGAACACCATAAGTTGTGAAAGGTTTACCGGTACCATACTCATATTGAATACTGGCCACCCAATCTTTGGTTAACCAGGCGATGGGTTGAATTCCCTTATTTGAGTATAAGCCAACATTCACATTTGAACTGATCCTTCTATCATAGCTCAAAGGATACATCTTCTTGTCATAGGGATAGAGTTTCACGCCACCTGAAGAAGAGTTGCGTCCTTTGGCAATAGAGTATGAAATATTCCCCTGAAGGCTCCAGTTGCCAACCTTCTGGCGTTTGACCGCCAGCTCGGCACCTTTGATATTGGCATAATCACCATTGACATACCGATTGACCTCAGTACCATCTGGGAAAACAAATTTCTCGTTGTTCACGAGATCCGAGACATCCTTGAAATAGCCGGTGATGGACATCTTCAAGTTCGGTGTAAACAGATGCTCAAATGATATATCATAGGCTACCGTTTTTTCTGGCTTGAGTGCTGGATTACCTACCCAGTTCCCTACCTTGGTCAAACTTTGATATTGATGGTTCCGAAATAGATAACGGCCGTCTGGTCGTTGGAAATAGTGTCCGTAAGTAAAGAACAGGATATCCCGATCTGAGATGGGATGAGAGATTCCGATCCGGGGACTGAGCTGATGGCTGGCTTTTGCTTCCTGGGGATCATTGAAGATGGCAAAATCATTCTCATCATTTGTCAATATTGGATTGTCCATATTTCCGGGGTAAAGTATTGGATCATCGAAACCATTGGGATTAAAGTAGTCATAGCGGAGCCCTATCAGGGTTACCAGGGCATCCTTGAATTCCATCTTATCCTGGATATAGGCCCCAAATTCCACGTCTGTGTTTTTCCAGATGTCCTTACGAAGCGAGTTCAGCGCAAAATCACTTTCTTCGGAAACGGATGACCATGTAATATCCGTAACATCAGTTGTGTTCATGTTAAGCTGAACACCTCCCTTGAGCATATGATATTGATCGACTTGTGATGTTAAATCTGATTTTAAAAGAAATGAGCTGGACTCTTGGTGTCTATACTCGGAATCGTCTCCCCGCAGCCACCAGAACTGGTACTCTCGCCCTAGCCGATTCGGTCTGGGGCCTTCAACATTTCTATCCCACTGGATCATCTCCTTCGTATCACCATCACCATCCCGATCAGAATAGTCACGCATGCCATTCTCATACATGGATTTCATCATCTGTGCACTGACTTCCAAAAATGTACGCGAACTAAAAGTATAGGTAAATACACCATATAACATTTGGCTCTCTTTATTCCGGGAGGTCAAGTGATTCAATGGAGAATCAAGGTAAATGTCACGATGGTAAGCAACGCCGACAGAATCTGAATCATTAAGAGTAATAAAATATGGACTTAAAAGACTATCAACAAGACCAGAGCTATATAGGGTAGAATCAAAAGCATCATCCACGTAGAAATAGCGGGTTAGAGTATCATTTGAAGCGTTCAAATCTTCGATAAAATCGTATTGATCAGTTCTGAAATTTTCACCAGGACCATATTTACCTGCCTGAAAATAGAAACTGTCCCATTCGTTTTGACTGTAGTTCCCACCAATGGAAATTTTAGCATTATTGGATATCCGATAGGATACTTTCCCCTGATAACTCTGATTGAAGGCTTCCTGATTTAAGAAGCGTCCCTGATTTCTGTTGAAGACATCACCTGATATACTAAAGGTCAGACCTGATGCAATGGGACCACTCAGAGAAAAGCGATAATTGCTTTCCAGTTTCTGCTGATATTTGGCATCCAGCCACCATTCATCTTTTGGCATCAGCTTTTCGGTTATACCTCCAAAATCAGTGGTAGTCATGAACAAGGAGCCTTTGAATCTTGGGCTACCTTCCTTCATTGCGAGATTCAAAATACCAGATTGAACATTTCCATATTCAGCTGAAAAGCCTCCCAGTGATACTTCCATCTCCTGAACGGCCTCTTTTGGAATATCTAAAGTAAATCCACCAAAGTCACCAGTATATGCAGAAGATGCATCGCGGACAGGAATACCATCAATCACCACCAGAACTTCCCCACTACGGCCACCACGAAAATTACTTCCCACAGTACCGGCCTGATTCTTGGCGATTCCAATAACACTTTCCACGGGCTGGATCTCCATTTCATCCGCGGAAACGATATGCTTGGATGAGAATTCATCCTGATTGAGTAGCGTACGTTTCGCAACCACGATAACTTCTTCACCTGACATCAGGACTTCTGTTGTCATGGTAATATCCACATATCTAGTCAGATCAATGGAAACCATGATATCAGTGACCTTTACATTTGCATAGCCAATGTAGGATGTTGATAGCGCATAAGTACCTGGTGGGACATTGAGAATTGCATAATAGCCATCAATATTGGTCGAAGCTCCCATGTTAGTATTCTCAATTAATACATTGACACCGATAAGGGGTGCTCCATTCTCATCGGTCACGACGCCAGTTATCTTTCCACTGGTTCCTGCGAAAATAGATGACAACGTGATCACGAGAAGGATGATAGTGATGAAAATACGTTGCATAGTATACCTCATTGTCTTCAAGTAGTTCGAATTTGGAAAATTGTGAGATCTCATATTGATAGCTCTCTCCCCATTTTGCCTTCAAATATGATTCAACGGACTAAATACTGATCCTGATCAAAGTCTGTGAATGTAATTACAGGATATTACTTATTGTCAAAAACTGCAGGCAAATGCAGTTTATTAATTTCGATGATTTAGCTCAATGTTGCTGCAAATATAGTTAGTAAACAACTCGATAGTAACCTTTTTATAAATATCCATCCATTTATACATCCTTCATGCTGTTTATTATATATTTAGGACTCTAATTAGTAATTTTACTTTTACTAACTTTGTAGCATTGAATGGTGGAATTCATGAATATTTCGAGCATAATATAGGCAATTATTGCATTAGCAAAATATATGTGGAGAGATGACCTCTTTTTATTAATAATCTGGATTGATGCATGTACATTATTATGTATTATCAGTGATGAAAATGTCGAAGCAAATAAATAGTACATTTTGTCGCTCAGAAAGGAAATGATTGTGCCCCAACTGATTAACGTCCCCAACGAATGGATTGCGTTTCTTGTATTTTTTATAATCATCACATTTTTTATTGGACTTGCAGAAATCGCCAGAAAAGTTCTAAAACTGTCTCCCGAATTTTCCCGCAAATTTGTACATGTTATGGTTGGTATACTTGTCTCTCTGGCACCTTTCTTTCTTCAATCCAGTACACCGGTCATTTTACTGGGCGTGATATTTACTATCCTTAACTATGTCGCGCTTAAAAAGGATAGCTTAAAGGGCATGCACACCACGGAACGTGTGTCATTCGGGACCGTATATTTCCCAATAGCCTTTACACTGCTGGTCATCATGTTCTGGGATCGCAATATTGTTCTGTTTATAGTAGCTATGCTTATTCTGGCCTTCTCGGATACAGCGGCAACCGTGATTGGTGAACGGATCAATTCGAAGCACAAATTTATTTTATGGTATGATAAAAAGAGCTGGCCAGGCAGCATTGCATTCTTTCTCATGACCCTACTTGTTGTTATGGGTGCCTACCCCATTTACTCCAACATCATCAACAATCCACCACTCCCCCTGCATCATTTAGTAACCATGGCTTTTTTCACGGCTTTTGTCGCCACTGTTGGTGAGGCTGTTTCCAAACGTGGGAGCGATAATCTGACACTCACGCTGACTGCAGCACTTGGGATGGATTTATATCTATCATCCATGCACACAGGTTCGCTTGCATATATGGGCGGCTGGTTTGCTGCATCCTTGATTTTTGGATATGGAGCCTTCAAGCTCAAATCACTCAGTGTTAGTGGTGGTTTTGGTGCCTTCCTCCTGGGTGTATTCATGTTCGGTATGGGGAGTTGGCATACCATGCTACCGCTGATCGGTTTTTTTGTCCTCTCAAGTCTTTTGTCAAAAATTGCAGATAGAAAATCCCAAAAGGATATCATCTCATCCAAAGGATCCCAGCGAGATATTGTACAAGTCTACGCAAATGGCGGCATACCGCTAATTTTTACCATCGCATGGTATCTTAGCAATTACTCAATTGATTGGCTTTACTGGGCCTTTCTGGCCTCTCTGGCCAGTGCTACCGCGGATACCTGGGAAACAGAGATCGGCAGCTTCGCCAAATCCCTGCCTCTAAATATTCTTACCTGGAAAAGAGTACCCAAGGGTTTCTCAGGTGGGATTTCATTGTTAGGAACTTCGGGTGGCGTGATAGGCGCTGCGCTTATTGTCTCCATAGCAGCAACGATGGGATTTATTCAAGGGGATATAATTCTCATCGTTACGATAATTATTGCCGGATTTCTCGGTAGTATTATTGATAGTATTCTTGGTGCCAGCATACAGGCCAAATTTGAATGTGCGGTTTGTGGGAAGAATACTGAGAAAGTCAGCCATTGCCATCAAGAAACCAAACATGTATCAGGTGTCCTATGGCTGGATAATGATTGGGTAAATGTGGCTGGTTCCCTATCTGGTGGGTTGATATTTATAGCTGTATATTTTCTTTTTATCTAGATAAAAAAAAGCACCCGAACTCATTCGGGTGCTTTTAAGATTCGCTAAATTGACACACGTTCCTATTTAAGCAATAACATCCGTTTGGCCTGTGTACCTAATTCAGTTTCCAGAACAACCATATACACTCCTGCAGCATAAGCACTCCCATTAAAATGAAGCGTATGCTTTCCAGACGGAAGATTATCGTTCATCAGAATTTCCAATTCTCGACCTCGAATATCAAAAACGGAAACCTGGGCTTGCATGCTTGAAGGCAGGTCAAAGCTAATTACCGTTTCAGGGTTGAAGGGATTGGGATAGTTTTGGTGCAGACTGACTGCCTGAGGAAGCGCTATGCGTTCATTATCAATGGAGACGCCTGGCATCTTCTTCACAACTCTAAAATTGTCCAGATAGATACGACCAGCAGCAGTACCTGATTCTGAATTAAAGGTCATTTGAAAGCTATCCACACGATAGGCCTGCCCATCCAGAACGCTATTGCCAATCCAGTTGCCGACCATGGAAGGATCACTTAAATCCCATTCAAGCAATCTCCAGCCCACCCAATCGATGTCAAACCAGGCAGAGACTTCATGACCAGGCCAATCAGTTCCATCGCCTTCATCAACAGCAAATCTGAATTGATTATTGCTAGCATCACCGTAGACGTAACACTGCATAGTATAGCTATTGTCAAATATCACATTACGAGGTGCGCCACTGGGCATATATTCCCGCAATAAGTGGGTGCCGGCGGCCGTATCCCACCCATAGTTTATAAAACCTGACCTTTTTTGTGACTGCACTGTACTTGTACCCGGTAGATAAATCGAGGTGGAATACCCCCAGTATGTGGTTGATCCTAACGTTCCCACAGTTGATCCGCTGCCTTCAGGATCCCACCATTCATTTGTATAAGTGAAATCATCTATGCTATTTATGGCGGAATAATGTTCATTTGCCGTTGAAAAGGGAATTAGAATCGCTTCGTCAACATTATTTCCGAGAACATCGGTTAGTGTTGAATCCAGGGTAAGTAAAAAATCACTCGCTGCACCCAGTCTGTCATACGGTTTGATATCTAATACTGATTTTCCCCGAACTTCAGACAGCACATATTCTATTTCGATTGGACTTCCACTCTCCTCTAAATAAATAGATTCAAGATTGACTGTCGAGGGATCCAACATTTCATCAAATAACAAAGAAATAGAACCATCTACATCAAATGTCTCTGTCCCCAAATCGATGTCTGGCATACTGTACACCACCGTGGGACCTGCCTCATCCAGATCTTTGGTGTAAAATGTGATGATGATGTCCCCCCCGGCCAACCCATCAGCATCCCCATCCAAAGCTGAACCATTGATATCCATAGCATCATCAGTGAGTGTCATGGTATAACTGCTAAAATATGCGAAGTTTGTGTCGGGATAAATTATTATGCGATGATCACCCTCTGTCCATGTGTAGTGATCAACTCCAATTTCTGGACTGAAGCTGAGGGATGATTCAACTGAGGCAACATTCATTGTTTTTGAGAACTGGATCGTGAGAAGAGTACTTACCTCCACAGTATCATCCTGGGCAGGGTAAACACTGGTCAACACGGGTGGCAGAGATGGGAGCAGGCTTGTTTCAACTGATGTTGACAACTCAGACTCATTCCAATAGCGATCCAGCATGGTCGTACTATAAAAGTAACTGGAGTTTTCATCCTGAGTCCCATCGAATTGCTCTCTGACTGTAAATGCTTCAGACCCGAAATAGACACCGACAATATCACTTGAAGTAACCACGATGTCATCAGATTGTGATCTATACAATGCCCACCAATAATCGCCAGATGCAGTATTGTCTGGCGTAACAGTAAGATCAAATGTCAGGGAATCTACTATATCCAAAGATAGCGAAGGTGTTGGAGGTGTTTCGTCAACAAACAGTCCATTCCCACGAATCTTGGTTTTATTACTGAAAAAGCTATTTCCAGCTGTTGGCCAATATTGATAATCCTGCCAACGCTGATAGGAGAAAAATTGAAATCCGTCAACCCATCCTACCGAACGTGAAGTGCTGACGATACTGGGGTGTCTATTCCAGACATTATTCCTGTCAAGTACATAAGAACCTGGACCTACTGAGAAAAGTCTACCTGCATCGACACCTGGTTGGATAAAGTCACCCCAACAGTAGGGACTGTCATTAACCAGCATTCCCAGAAAACCAGAAGATGTTGTCCAGTGGTAATGCATGGGAGTTAATTGATCAATAAAGCCTTCATTAAACCATAATGCTGCATCCTGATAAACAGAATTGTATCCATTCCAGCCGCTCCAATTGTATTTGCCCAGGGCAGCAACAGATAACCTCACCCAAGGTTTCTGGGTCTGTATTGAATCGTGTAGAGTATGAACAAAGGTAGTGACCGATGATCTCCAAAACTCCGGCCAGCTTGAATAACCTGTTGGAATTCCTTGATTATAGGGATGCTCCACATCGAATAAGTAATTTTCTGCATCAGTCATTCTACTCAAAGAATTGAATAACTCAGGATTCTGTCCATCCAACAAACTGACTTCATCTTCTGGAGTGAGTTGAAGATCATCCCAGATGCTGGTGGTATTGTATTCGTTCCAGCGGATATAATCCAGATGGAGGCCATCTATATCGTAATTGTTTACAATTTCCATGGCTACATCAATGGTATAATCACGTACCTCAGCTAGGCCTGGACTGAGAGCTCGTTTAAGTGGCATCGGATTGCCATCACCGTCCCGACAGACCCATTCAGGATGTTCGGCTGCAGGTGTGCCTTGTTCTATTGAAGAAGCATGGAAAGCATTGAACCAGGCATGTAATTCTAGCCCTCTTATGTGTGCTTGCTCAATGGCGTATTCCAAAGGATCGTATCCAGGGAATGAGCCACCTGCATAGGAACCCCAGGGCTCAAAAGATGAATTATAGTATGCAGTTCCAGCTTGTCGTGCCTGGAACAACACACTCGTCATGTTCGCAGCTAAGTGATTGTCCATGATAGTTCGTATGCGGGCCTGGTTTTCAGCAACACTATCCCCTGCCCTTATGTGTTCCCAGGTGATAACCCAGGTTGCACGAAATTCTTCGTTATCCGTCTGCGCCCAGACAATTGATACCAATAGTAAAAGCGTAATCCCAAATGTTTTTAGCCGCATAACTCTCTCCCTTTGTTAAATCTCGATGAAGATAAGCATGAATACACTTTAAGTAAGTAAATTTAGCATACTAACTACGTGTGAATTGAACACAATTTGGATTATATTGTATAAAAAAAAGGGCGAGTAAACACTCGCCCTTTTTTGAAATAATAAGTTGCTCTTATTTTACAAGCAACATATTCTTTGCACTCACTTCTCCATTAAAGGATAGTTGATAGATATAAAGACCTGAGCTCAGATCTGATCCATTAAACTGTGCAGTGTGATTTCCAGCATGAAGCTGTTTATTCAGTAGAGTTGCAACTTCACGACCACTCACATCAAATACTTTCAACTCGACCATACCATCCTGATGTAGCTCGAAAGGTATGCTGGTTGAAGGATTGAATGGATTGGGGAAGTTCTGTGCTAAACTGAAGGCGCTTGGAAGTGTGATCACTCGATCAACACCATCTGGAACCTGGTTATATTTTGCGATACTATTGTATCCCCAGTCTGCCAGATACATCACTGTACCATCAGAAGTCCAGGCGGCTCCACGACCGTTGTAGGTACCTCCCTGTAAATAATCACCCTCTTGTACACCAAGGGAGTAGAGTTCAGTACCATCTGTATCGAATACAAACCAGCGGGATCCATGGACGTCGTCACTGTTATGACCAATCTGACCATTTGCAGCATAGATTCTATTGTCAGGCCCCATGCTTACATCTTCAGGCCACATATAATCGACATGTTGGGTGATAGCAGTATCAGTAACTGCTACGATCGTCGTATCCGTACCAATAATGGTTGTATCATTGGAAACAGTAATAGATGTGTCCATGACACCAGCTGGCTCCCAGTTACCAAACACTGGAGTAGTTAAGTCTGGTGTATGAGGCAAGATACCAGGTGCGTCACTATGATATTTGAATATTCCAGCGCCATTCCAGGTGCTACCAAAATAAAGATCAGTTCCATCGGGTGAAACCGCGATAGCTCTATTGATTTTTGGAAATGCCTCAACAACATCAGTCTGAAATACCAGATCTGAGTTCAACATTTTAACTGGATAGCCAGAACTTACACGACCGATATAAATGTTACCGGCAGCATCAACGGCTGGTTTGGTCAATGAGGATCCGTCTGGGTGCTCATATTTTGCCATACCAGTTCCATCAGTGGCATTGATCTTATACAGGGAACCGTTGCCAAGTGCAACCAGGATGTTGCCATCACCGGCTTTCATCATACCCCGACACGAACTTTGCAGTGTATCTGTCACTCCACCCACGGTCACAAAATCAATGGGCGAAAATGAGAGAGGCACACCAGCTGCTGTCATTGCATGGATGCCAATGGCTTCTACGGTGTCTGTTGCTGTCGGATAGTAGGTACCGGTTGTGATTCCATACATGGTATACCAAATATTTCCAGCATTATCAACAACTACGCTATGAATTCCGTAGCCATCAGATACTTCCAGGTCTGGATACGATACCACAACCTCATCGAATTCCCAACCACCGAACAGAACACTGCTCAAAACCAGAACAGTGGTAAATACGGATAGCATTTTTTTCATGTCTTTCTCCTTCTATTGTGTCTTTATTGTGCCTAAAGATACTTTATGTGTATACACATTCCTTGCTTTTTAGCACGTCTTAGTTAAATAATATTTTCGCCTAGTCTCGTCCATAATACACGGCGCCAGCCTGTCCCATATCGAGTTCTAGAACCCGCTGAGTGACATCACCACGTGCCTGTCTAACAAGATATAAATAGTCTCCACTTCCCCACGAAAGCGCTCCAATTGGTGATGAAAGGATAGGTTCGTGGAATGGGGAGAGTTGACCATTTTTGTATCTAATTAATGGTGGATCATTCAAATTTCCCAGAAAAATTGATCCGGAAGCAGAAATAGCCATCGATGTTATCGTCAGGTCACCATTCGCGTCGATATCTCCCAGATCAGCTAGCAACTCCATTCCACTGAGGGATTCACCAACAATCTCACTGGACCACAGCCCTTTTTGCACAATGGCTCCAAGGGTATCTAAGCGCTCTCCTGATACATATAAATCACCATCAAACACCCGCATGCTTCTCACATTGATGCCATGATAAGTAGAATCCTCTGTGAATGTTTTTGTATCAATGTCAAAAGAGTAAATCACTCCGGATACACCAGCTAATAATATTGAGCCCGTCACATTGAAATCAAAATCAAGGAGCGCTTCGGGCATAGCTTTAAACCAGAGACCTTCAGTAACATCAGGAGGCGTGATTCTGGAAATAGCGGTAGCAATAATGAAGTAATGATTACCCGCAGGTCCCATTTTCATTTTGCCAATTCCGGTGAGAATAGTTGAATTGTACTCAGATTTCACGCTATCAGGTTTAATGATATATATATTCTTGTCACCATTGACATAAGTATTGCCAGAGTTGTCGCAAGAAACAGTAGAGATATACGAGTCACTATCGATAAAGCCACCTACTTCCTTCACCGCTGAAACAACTGGAAGAGGTGATGAATAATCACCGAAGTAATAAGCATCCCGTACGGTAATTCGAACCTGAACACTATCCCCTGTTACATTTGGGACCTGAACTCTTAACGAGGTGGTGCTAGCTGATAGGATGGTTCCAAGCACGCCGTCAAAAAAGACACTATTGTATTCTCTAGTGGCTGAAAAATTCTCACCGGTGATGCGGACTACTCCAATACCGGCAAAAACTATATTACCGCTGCTAAAATTGCTATCAGGCACGACCGTCGCAATAATCGGATCGGGATTGCCTATAGCATCTGGATCGTATATACTTTTTGGATCCTCCTCACAGGCGATAAGTATGAAGAAGGTCGCACTCAATAACATAAGTGGTTGGATAATACTCTTAAATAGTTTCATATGGCTATGTCCTGTATTTTGCATAATACGTTACCTCCGATGACTAACGTACAATTATAAATTTCTTGAACGCAGATTGACCCGTTGGCGTCTCAAAATGTGCTATGTAGATTCCACTCACTACAACCTGTAGTTGATCCGTATTCAACCACCAATATGCAGTACCACTACCATTGTTATGATCGAGGGTTTTGATAAGATCTCCCCTTTCAGTATAGATCCGAATTGTGCAATGACCGGGGATATCAAAAAATGCGAGTTTGTCCGGACTACCAACAAAGGCTTCTTGATGGATGTTAAACGGATTAGGAACTACCCTAATATCATCCAGCGAACCAGGTCTCCTTTGCAGTGTCGCACCTTCTGTAGTTCTCGTATAAAAACGGCTGCTATGAAGTGAACCTGATGGATTGAGATTGGTGTTATTCTCACTCCCATCATCATAGGCAACCAGGTAGTAGTAATACTCCTGACCCCTCACAGGGGAAATATCATCGTAATAGTAGCTTAACGGTTCGTCTGTTCCAAAGCCGCAGGCATATATTTCTTCATAGGTTGTGTCAGGTTTTCCTATGGCACGATAAAGTCGATATCCTCCAAAATCAGGGTCTGATTCCGAAGCACTGGGTAACCAACTGGTAAAAATCCTGTCCCCGCCTGATTCAACAGAAAAGCTGCTGGGTGGCAGCGGAGGTTGAGGAATCTGAAAATTTGCATCCCAGTTTCGTTTTGCTCTACCAAAGGTCAGCATCAAGGAATCTTTCCCTGTCTCAACCCAAGAATTTTTATAATGATTCAGATCACCCGTTTCTGAGCCGTCAGGCAGAAGAAAGGGTCCAATGTCGCCAGGGGTGTCATAAGCTTTTTTCCATCGCTCACCAATCATTTCACACATCTGACGATTCAATCCACTGATTCCTTCAGCTTCCACAATGGTGACACTTTCACCTGGTCCAAGATCAAAGGGACCATAGGCCAGCATGACGTTGGTGCCTCCCCCATCATTGTGAACCTTATATGCATCATCGAAGAAATCTTCGAAGGCTTCATCCATTCTGGTCTGGCCACCCATAGTGCTGCCAAATGGAATTCCACTCAGCATCTCATAAAGACTTTTCATTTCGGGAGCATCTTCAAGGCGTTGATCACCAACACTGGGATAGGTGTCCCCTGCATGCCATCCTAAAAAGGCGGGTTGATATATCCAATCTTGACTATCGGTAGCAGATCTATCCACATGAATAGCAACGGAGCCGACATGATGAGGTGATGTCAGGCGTCCAGATGCAGTCATATCTGGTCCCCCCAGATTATCGAAAGTGTTATTTTCTCCCTGACCAGCCCAGGAAAACCCTGCTCTTAGCCAATCTACAATTGGATTTGCTGGAGTGATTTCCTCAGTATAATGTTGAGGATAATTCTCACCACGCCGGGTGACCCAGGAATGCTTTCCCCAACTTTGACCGTCGCCAATAGTCCAGCTTGCTTCACGTCCGCCAGAATATCGCGTACCCCAGCCAAATCGAACACCCCGCAGAGTATCGTTCAACTCAATCACATCATCAGCATTGGTGTTACCTGTATTTGTAAAAGTAAATTCCTTGATGAAGTAGTTATCGTGATACTGCTGACTGAAGGCGTAGACTTTGCGAGTCATGGTCAATCCCATTGAAGAATTGACAATGTTTGTAATCACCCGATCAGCAATTAGATCAGGATCAATATTATCAATTTCACCCGCATAAATGACTCGTAAATCGTTACCATCAACAAAAACATTTGGAGGAGTAAATTTGGCAGTCTGAGTCAGCTCCATAGGGAACAATCCAGTCTCATTTGCTCCGAGAGTATAGTAGATGCCGTAATAGGGCCAGTAAACACCTCTGGGATCGCTAAAATCCTTAACGGCAGCCCAGGCTCGCTTAATCACAGCGTTGTCTTGATACGGGTAATCAGCAGGCCAAATGAGACCTTCATAGTAGGAATTATTCCATGCTCGCTCAGCACCATATGCCGAGAAATGGCTCTGCAATGATCCAACCCTCACATACCTCTTGGCCGCAGCATCAACCTGCGCGTAATTATTTGCAGAAATCAGCAGCAGTGTAGATAACAATATCAGGCTCTTGATATAAATTCGATTCATTAGAAATTAAACCTCAACCCGAAAGTGAATTTACGGGGGTTTAAGAAGGTAAGTGATCGATAGTCCGGCATATCGATGTATGATTTGGTGTCCCGCCGGCGCTCATTATCCGCAGCAATTTGTGAATCATTATCAGGATTTGGCACGAGAGGATCGTAAGCTACATCATCTTCGCGATATGCTCCCACGTAATCATCCCCATGATCTATACCCTCTTCGAAAGAAAAGTTGAGCGAGCTGAGATAATCAGCATAGTCAAACTGATTCGAAAAGCCACTATAGCTGAGATATTTATTATCAGGAAGATTAGCAATATCGCAAAACGCCGTTAAAGTCAAACCACCAACGGAAATAGCTTTCTGAATTCGTAAATCCACATTCCATTGAGGAGTCCATTGAACATATACATCACCGGCAAGAGAGGAATGGTGGATGAATTGGCTTCCAGTCTTATAATTGGCCAGGAAACTGATTTCAAAACCCTCTGCCGGATACATTCCAGCCAATGACGGTCCAAATTTATCAGGGGTTCTCATAGAAAGATTTGCTCGGATATAGGGTCGCGCTCTTGGCTTGCTGTCAACGACATTGTGGTTTTCATAATCTCGCTGTTCCTGAGGATTCTGAAACTGACGCAGTAGTCCAAAATACCCGCTAGTTTTTACCATATAGGTATAATTTATAAATCCCGAGAAAATGCGACCTTTTGGTTTACTAAGGGTGATTTCAATACCACGTATATCCTGATAATTATTGCTTTCTGCCTTACGATAATTGACTGAACCAGTCGCATTCTTATAAATCACCCAACCTGGTTGTTGCGTGATGTCTTTATAGTAGGTGGCTAAATCAAGTATGTATGTGTTACGAAATCCATGTGAGTAACCTAACTCATAAGCAATGGTTCGCTCTTGTTCCAGTTCAGGATTTCCAAGATTAGTGACCAACCCATTGGATTCTCGCTGCAGTCTGAACCGGTAGGTTGAGCCAGCCTCTGAGTAAAAATGTCCATAATTGAAATACAATTTGGAATGATCTGTTATAGGATGTGAAATTCCCAGTCTTGGACTTAACGTAAAGGTGGATTTTGCGTTTTGTTTCTCAGCAATTTCCTCAAGATTATTTCCCAGTCCCTGTTTAAAAAGATCATCATAGGCATCCAGTTTGTACACATCGGTATTTGCAGATGAATATTCTGCACGAAGACCCAGGTTGGCGATGAACCCTTCAAACTCAAGCTTGTTCTGGACATAGCCACTTATCCTGATTGGAATTACATCATAATTCATGGTCCTGGACCAGGTATCCTTATCACTCTCCGTGTAGGATCTTATCTGCAGATCATAAAAATTGGCCTGTACACCCATTTTGATCTGATTGTATGAATTAAGCTGGTCGGTATAGTCTGCCTTCAGCAGTGTCGAGCTGGTGTGGCTGGTATCTCTTCCCAGACTCATCCAATCAGCAGAATTATATCCATACGGTGCCTCATCATGGAAATAATCTGGAAATATTTCGAGTTTCGTCGTGTCACGATCATCCATCTGATAAGTCTGGTATTGGGTTTGTCCATGCTGAAATACAATTTCAAAATAAGAGTCAGAACTCAGCATATGGTTATAGCTCACATCAAACCGTCCTCGAAATACTGAGTAGGGGCTATAATAAGCAGGTGTAAATAACCCGGTGGCTGTGACCAGATTTGCCACCCTATAGGTCCCACGTAATAGATTGCCCTCAGGCACAGTAGTCCAATTATATTGGTTCACTGAGTGCTCTTCTGAATAGAGCATCGTGGCAATCAGCTTCTGATTGCTGCTCAAATCATAATTCAATTTTAAACGACTGGAGTTTGAGCTGTATCCGTCTCTGGATAAAGGAACAATAAATTGTTCTTCTTCGCTTCTTATGGATAGAAAAAATCTAAGTTTTGCAACGCCGGGAATGGGACCACCGAAACCCAGATCCAGGGTTTGGTCCGGTTTGGTAATTTTACCAGTTCTACGATGCTCATAAATCCATTCCTGTTGAGCTGCAGACGCTGTCATGCCCGTTTCTGGATTGTTATATGAATTCCATCCTTCAAAGCCAGGATATTGATCCTGAGTATATGCATCCCAGCCACCACTTCCAGTTCCCGTCCAGGCAACATCATCATCCAGATAGGGGCGCATAAAATATGAATCTTCATCAAAGGGTGATATGCCATAATTTTTGGGTGCAGCGGGGCTATTCTGATAGTAGAATGATCCTGAATAATGATCTGCGGGACCCTCTGCTGTCACAATATTAACAATACCAGAGCGAATGTTGCCATACTCGGCATTGAATCCACCTGATTGGACCTGAATCTCTTCTACTGAGCTCAAACTCAAGGTGGTCACTGGAGCATTTGAGCGGCTGTCATTGGAGAGAAATCCATCCACCATAACCGCGGTCTGGGAAACTGAGCCTCCCCTTACCTGCATATTCTCAACACCCGCTTGGACACCAAGAACTGCATTAACTGAGGAGATGGGCCATTGCTCGATCGATTCTGAATCTATGTTTAACTGACTCCCTGATAAATCCTTGGCCACGATGGGTCTCTCACTGACAACAGTGACCGTTTCCATACCCAGAATTTCAGAGGACATAGATAAATCAATCTTTGAGGTCAGTCCCATCACAACATCCACATTCTGCATAACAAAAGGAGTGTAACCAATCATGGATGCACGTAATTCATGTTTTCCTGGGCGGACATTTAAAATGGCATAATAGCCATCAATATCCGTGGCTGCGCCAGTACCTAGATTAGAGATGAAAATATTTACACCAATCAGAGGCTCACCAGTTTCTGAATCAGTGACATGACCACTGATTTTACCAGTGGTTGCTGAAATTAATGTGTTCACACATATGAGGAGTAATAACACTCCGCGTGTGATGTGTTTAGTCATAATTCCCCATTACTCACATTATATCGAGAATCGGACGGTCATCCGTTGTACATCACCTAAACGGCCAAAGGGTTCATAGGCATAATCAAAGGCAAGACCGAATTGTTGAATTCCGATACCAAAAGAAATATCATTCTCGTCATTGGCAGACATGTAGCCCGCTCGTAGCGCAAGCATATTGATAGGTTTGTATTCCAACCCAATTCTGAGTTGCTCAGCATGTGAGCGATAATGAAGTACATCCAGGCTTACCAGCATGGTTTGCTGACCCATAGCGTTCCTGACCAATTCAAAGGCATCCATTGATATGCCAAGTGTGAATGTCAGGGGCAATTGAAAACCTTCCTTTTCGAAAACCACTTCATTTGAGAAATTTTTCACTGACATGCCAAAAGCCAGGGTTTTCCAGCCTGTCTTATAGATGGTACCAAAATCAAATGCATTGGCGAAAGCCAGATGAGACTTAACAGTATCAGGACTACCAGCATCATCGGGGTAGATACTTTTACCATAATTAAGACCGATGTACTTGAGATGAGCACCAACCGAAAACTTATCATTGAGAGCCTTGGCATAACCAAATCCAGCAGCATATGCTGATGGTGTGAGTATCTCTGTATCGATATATCCCAGATCATTGTCCCAACGCTGAGTTCCCTGGATTTCTCCGTAGTCAACCGAAACAAAGGAGAGTCCGAATACACCCCATTCACCGGCTCCTGGTTTAAAGGCAGCGGAAAAGGAGTTGTATGCGATATCTGCAAACCACTGATTCTGACTGGCCATCAAGTCTACATTTGGGTTCATTCTGGCCATTCCGGCAGGGTTGAAGAAAATGGAAGCAGAATTTGATTCAACCGTAGTCAGTGCGCCAGCCATTCCTCCGGCTTTCGCATCAGAATCAACACTTAGAAATTGAGCACCTGACTGAGCCAACTTCACCTGTGAATAGACCGACGTACTATTACTAGAGAGTAATAGCAGGGCGAATAGGGCGTAAATAAATTGTGTGTTCCTCGTACGCTTCATGTTATTCTCCCTCCACGATAGCTAGGTGGTGATTCCACTCGACAGCGGATTCATGCGGTCGGAATCGCAATAGATACATTTCTTCTTCTAGCTCAAATACCTCACGAACCTTGACTGAGCTACAGTAGGATATGGTTTCCATTGATATTGAATTGTCGATGGGAGTCACCAGCATTCCCTCTGAGTCCCATATAAAAATCGATATGTATTCATCCAGGTTCAATATTAATGTTTTGCTGAGCTGACCTGATCTATCCCAGAGGATAAAACCAGCGTCGATTGAATTTGACAAATTCAGATAGTTTAATGAATCGGAATAAACCAGATAAAGCGAATCGGCCATTAAACTCTCAAGTGCGATATCATAGCCAGGGCCATCGGCAAAATATTTTCCACTTGAAGCAGTCGAGAAAGTAGAAATTTTTTGTCCACGAACCCGATTGTGTTTAAGATCAGTATTTTGCTTGACAGTCCCCCCATCAAATTGGAGATGCCAGACATCAGAGGCTGTTACCAATCCCAATTCAAAATTTAGATAAGCTGAGGAGTTTACAATCCCTGTCACCAACACAGTGTCACCGACAGCCGTATCAAAACTTGGACCACCGCTTGCATTGTAGAGAAATTCTACTTCTACACTGTCCACTGTGTTTGATAATTCTTCATACACTAAAGATCTGAATTGTAGTGCAGCCAGAGTATCGCTACCCAGCGTAAACACATAGATATCATTTATAATCAAATGGTCATCATCAAACCAGGTACTGCCAATACGCTCATTGGAGGTGAGTGCGGATTCGATATCATAACCTGACCAGGCTGGACTGACATGAGCCATATCATAGGTATCAACCGATACTTCTAAGGTATCATTCATCAATGCGCAGGCGGACATTTCCACATCACTCATTTCATAGGTCTTTTCTTCAAAATCCTCACATGATGTGAACAGCGCAGCCACCATGAATAGGAAGACAAAAGGACGCATATTTTTTCTATTTAGGTAAGTCATAAGTGCTCCCCTTATCGGATTACAATAAATTTTCGAAAAGTCGTTTGACCTTCAGGAGTTTCAAAATGGGCAATATAGATACCACTGGACACAACCTGTCTGTACTTGGTAATAGAATCCCAGGATTCATCACCACTATTGTCAGTGTGTTCAATGGTTTTTATTAAATCACCACGTTCAGTATAAATACGAATTGTGCAAACACCTGGAATATCATAAAAGTATAATCGATCTACTCCAGACTCACTGAATTGGAGTTCTTTCGACTTGATATTATATGGGTTTGGAACAACACGGATCTTGCTGAGATGATCCCCAGCAGGTCGTTTAAGAGATGCCCCTTTATTGGTCATCGTGTAAAATTTGCTACTGTAAAGTGGTGCTCCAGGGGATACTTGATTCGTATTCCCATCATCGTAAGAAACAACATAGTAGAAATATTTAAACCCGCGTTTCGCCTTTACATCGGCAAATGCATTAGAGAGATTATCCAAATCACAGGAAAATATTTCCTCATATGTCGTATCTGGCTTGTGAATCGCTCTATAAACTTTATAACCCATAAAACCAGCATGCATCTCAGCGTTTGAATCCCAGGAGAGACCAATCTGATCACCACCAGAGGTCACAGTAAATTCAGCTGGCGGTGGTGGTGGCTCTGGTACAGCATAATCAGAGTCATAAGTTTCAATCGCGCGGTGAAAGGTCTGTAAAAGCGAATCCTCACCTGTAAATACCCACTTATTCTTGTATTCGTCTTTGGTGGCTGGGGCGGATCCATCAGGATTCAAGAGATCACCAACGGCAACACTAGCGTCGAACCAGTTGCCGCCTACCTGATAGCACATATCTCGATTAATACCTGCAGCTCCTTCAGCCAGGACAATATGGATTTTCTCACCTGGAGCGATGTCATAAGGTCCGAAAGCATGTAGTTGTGAATAACCACCTGGATCGGTTCCCCAGGCGTCAGCGTAACTGTCTCCAATTGCTTCAGCGTGTGATTCAGAGGGATGACCCGCAGCCATATGGTTATATCTCTCCTGCATTTTGACGGGATTGAATTGATCATTGCTTTGAGTTATGGGTTCGTCAGAACCTGTGTATAAAGTGGTTGTAGGTTGGTATAAATCATCGGTTTGATCAGTGGTAGATTTATCAGCGTGAATAGTGACTACTCCCACAAATTGCTGAGCACTCAGGTGACCATCTCCCCCATCACCATAGTATGGAGAACCAATATTATCATGGCCATCGGCAGCCTGAGAATGCAATCCATGCCAGGAATAGAGCGCACGAATTTCATTGTCAGCTGGATTCTCTCCAATCACCTCATTGACAGTGTTGGCGCCCCAGGCTGTATTCTGAGGTGCCCAATATCCCCCTGCACCGTAAGGTCCGCTTTCCCTCGTAGGGGCATAACGATACTGTAATCCGAAATACACACCGGTTAGCGTTTCACTAAATGAGCTCCCGGCAATATCGTAAATACCTGTATTCTCAAAAACGTAATCAAAGACATGATAGTTATCATGGTTTTGATTTGAGAATCCCCGAATCGTACGTGTCATTGTTATACCTGTAGAGGTATTAATAATATTTACGATTTTGCGATCCTCAATCATGGTAGCGTCTACACTATCCACAATATCCAGGTACTGAAGTGTGCTGGCTGGATCGCCATCCACAAACACAGCGGGGTGATCATATTTACCGTACATCTTGAAGGTTTGAGTCATGATCTCAGTTTTACTATCCACAGGACCACGGGGACCCACATGCGCCACCTTAAAATCAAATTGGCTGCTTATCTGGGGATCGAAAAAATTGGTGGTACCGATCCACAAGCCCTTGGCAGCTTGAGCGTCTTGAAAGCTAAACTGTGCTGGCCAGCGGAGACCGTCTTGTTGATCCCGTATCTGTCCCGTGCGACCAACTTCAACCTCGCTACCCTCTTCAGAGTACCAGTTATGCAAATTACCTACAGCAATCCACTTGCTCTCGGCGGCAAATGTAATATTCACCAACAGACTGATCCCGACCAATACGCCAAGTGCCTGCCAATAAATCTTACTTCTCATTTTATTAGCCATCATAAATTTATTTTCCTTATTCATGCATCTGCATTCTTCTAGAAATCATAAGAAATGTTTAGACCCAAAAAGATATCTTGGGGTGAAAGAAATATGAATGAACCCTGGTTGGGCATATCGATATATGCCTTACTATCAACCACTTCATCCAGATAGCTCGATTCAACCTCTTCCCAGCCACTATTGTGATCGAATTGCAGGTAAGTCTCAGTGGCAGCATCATAATAAATACCACGCTCACTCCGCGAATCGGCAGATAGTTTTTCGATATCAGCAATCCACTCAATGGGTACAAATGCCACATCGTCTGGCCTCACATCACCTGGATTATCATTGTGTTCGATACCGGGGAATATGGCTTCACCAATGGCTTCCAGTTTGTCTTGAGGAAGTAATAGGGAGCCTAAATAGAAGTCATAGTCATGAATATCTTCGAAACCGTAACCGCTAAAGGTCTTCAGGTTCAAGGCATTGTTGATATCAGCAAAAAACTTGATACTCATATTGCCAGCCTTGAAAATTTTGGAGATCTTCAAATCAACTGATTTTGAATCCTGCCATCTAAAATTGTAACCGATACCTTCTATGCCTCTGGGATTGTATCCAAACCAGGATCCAGCTCTCCAACTGCTCAAAATATTAATGTGCCATTCGGCCAGGGGTTTTTGACTGAAGATTGTTGGTCCAAAGTTGCGAGGTGTGTGGAAATCCACCACAGATTTTACCCGTGGGGTAGGCCGCGGTTTACTTTGCACTGAATTATTTTTCAGATAATCGCGCTGCTCGCTGGGATTCTGATAGTATCTTTTTACACCAAAATAGCCTGATGTATTCACCCGATATTCAAAGTTGATATTTCCAGTGATCCAGTCACCCACCATTTTGGATATATCAGCTTCAAAACCCCTGATATCCTCATAACTGTTTGCGGTGAGATGACTATAGTTCACCTGACCACTGGCACTGATATAGCGTGTCCAATCCTGCTGATCAGTGATGTCCTTATAGTAGGCGGCAAGATGGAGAAGATAGGTATCAAACAGTGCATGGTCATAGCCCAACTCATAGGAAATGGTTCTGGCTTGATCTAGATTTGGATCACCAATCGTTGACAACTGAGTGAGGTCTTCAATTTCTCTGTCTCCGTTGAGAACCACCTTCCTCTGTACTCTAAACAGACTTTCAGTGGTTGGGACTTGTCTATAATGACCATAGTTGAAATACAATTTTGAATTGATGGTGATAGGATGTGAGATTGCCAAACGAGGACTCAGGTATAATCGTGCCTTCACATCCTCTTTCTCAAAGCTTTCCTCGGTAGCCTGGCTATAGCTCGAGGAGTAAAAACTTTCATCATAAGGATCTACCTTGTACCATGAGGTATTGGGGCTGATAAGCTCAGCGTTTAAACCGATGGAAGCGATAAATCCCTCAAATTCCATTTTATCCTGGAGGTAAGTGGTAAACCGATACGGAGTGTAATACATCCGCGACCAATAATTTCCTTCAGGCAAAAAGTAGTTCAATGAACCAAACTCCATTTCGAGATCATCATAGACAAAATCAAATCCAGCCTTGATTTGGTTGTTTGGGTTTATCTGATTTACATAGTCTCCACTTAGGGAAGTTGTTTTAACAATTGATTGATCTCGAGAAGTACTAACAGCACCACCCATATTCATGTTACCATCAATAGTACTTACAGGAGTACCATAAAAGCCCTCGGGAGCTTCATTCACAAAATATCCATCAAATATCTCATAGACCTCGTCCAGATTTCTCTCTGGTCCAGGGCCAGTGTCATATTGCTTCTTGATGTGTTTAACTATGAATTCATAGTAGGAGGAAGAGCTGAGCAAGTGCGTGAATTTTGCAGAATAAGTGGCATGTGAGACGGCAGTGGGCGCCCAGTATTGATTGGAGTACAATCTCCAGGGCATGGTGAAACCCCTACGGTTGACCTGTGTGGCCAAGTCCCATACGTTGGACATATAACTGGTTAGTCCGCCTCTGGAGGATGTTGTAGCAGTAAGGTTTCCAGCCATGTACGTAAAGTTAAGTTTTTTGGATTTGTCAACATCAGAAGTCAGACGCAGTAAGGTTGTCTTGGACAGGGTTCCGCTTTCTGAGACGGGATAGAGGTATTCATTGTTTTCCTGTCTATAGGAAAGAAAGAATCTCAAATTGCCCAGGCGGTCACCAATAAGTGGAACTGGTCCCCCAAAACCACCATCAATATTTACATCAGGGTTGACAATGTTTCCAGGTTTGCGATACTGCCATTCAAATAATCTTTTCGCTGCAGATGGTGTCAAATCGTCAGTAGGATCATCATTGGCCAGCGTGGCTTCTGAAACTGCATTCCATCCGTCAAATGCTGGGTATTGACGTTGGGTATATTTATCCCAGGCCGTATACTCTCCATCTTCATTGAAATCAGTATAAGTTTCACCCTCATCCCAATAGCCATTGTTATTTGCATCTGTATAGGTTTCACCGACTTCGGTTCCCGTCCATGCTACTGCATCATCGAGATAAGGTCTCATATAAAACGAGTCTTCATCATAAGGTGATATACCAAAATGCTTCGGTTCAGCAGCACTATGTTTGATCGTCAGGGTCCCACTATAGCCACCACTACCATCTTTGGTTACTACATTGACCACACCGGATCGAACATTTCCGTATTCAGCACTAAAACCACCGGTTTGGACTGAAATTTCTTGTACTGAACTGAGTGGGATACCTGTAATGGGTTTATTAGTCCTCTCATCCTTCAATTCAATTCCATCAATCATGAGACTTGTTTCGTCGGTTCCACCACCCCTGACAGAAAAACCACTCACTCCTGCCTGTAGTGTCAAAACTTCAGCAACGCTGGTTACTGGTAATTCTTCAATCCCCTCAGCGGTAACGCTACGCTGACTGGCAGCCACATCCATCTTTATCACTTTACGTTCAGCGACAATCACTACTGATTGACCTTCGAGTACTTCCTCTGCCATTTCAATATTAACGGTCTGAGTTCGATCTATTTCAACTCGGACATCCTCAATCGTGTATTGAGAATAACCAATCATAGTCGCCTTTAGAGTTTGATACCCCGGTTGAACATTTAGTATTACATAATAACCGGTGATATCAGTAACCGCCCCAAGGCTGGTTCCTTCAACAATAATATTGACACCGATCATTGCTTCACCACTGGTCTTCTCAACCACCACTCCTGAAATTTTGCCGGTGGTTGCTGCCATGATAGTGGATGCTAGGGCTAACATGATAAGGAATAGACTGGCTTTTCTCATATATCGTTCCTCAAGCTATGAAATTCTATGATGGGACGTCTGTGAACCCACCAAATTCCGGATAAAATATTTCTTATTAACTGTCATAATTTTTATTCAATTGGTCCAAAAATATCAAGAGCTGCAATATAGACAAGATTGTAAAACCATGACGAACACATGAAAGTGTATCTCCAACATTTTTTAATTGCTGAAATATAGGGATTCAATGAGTTAATACTAATTATTTATTAACTAAATATTGAGGATCTCCTAATTCATAAATCCTTTTAATTTCTTATCGAACGAGGGAAACTCACTCAACGATTCGTGGGATAGATTATGCACAGTTTTAGCGTATTATTCCCTCGTATGAAAAGGCTAAATCAATGTGCCTCTAACCAATTGTCACCGATCCCAATATCTACTGTCAATGGAATATCCAAATCGACTGCGTGTTCCATGGTCTCCCTCACAAGTAAAGTGAGTGTTTCAATTTCATCATCAGGTACTTCAAATACCAATTCATCATGGACCTGCAGAATCATCTTACTCTTAAGACCTTCAGCTTTTATACGCTTATGGACTTGAATCATGGCCAATTTAATAATGTCTGCCGCAGTTCCCTGAATAGGCATATTGGTGGCAATGCGTTCTGCTCCTTCCCTGCTCATTCTATTGGAAGCATCAATATCCGGAACCGGTCTCTTTCTACCAAAGAGGGTCTGGACAAACTTATTTTCCCTGGCAAATTCGATGGTCTCATCCAGATAATTGCGAATGCCGGGATAGGTGTTGAAGTAATCACTGATCAATTCAGCCGCCTCCCCCCTGGAAATTTCCAGTTCATTGGACATCCTGAATGGACCAGCCCCATACATGATACCAAAGTTAACTACCTTAGCGCGGCGACGTTGGTCGTCTGAGACACCAAAGAGGTTGGTCCCAAAAACGTGAGCGGCTGTAGCCGTATGTATATCTTCGCCATTTTTAAAGGCTTCAATCAGACGTTTGTCCTTTGAGTATTGAGCCATAAGTCTGAGCTCTATCTGGGAATAATCAGCTGCCAGAATCTTCCACCCGCTGGCTTGAGGTCGAAAAGCCTTGCGGATGTCCCGGCCCAATTCAGTTCTTACTGGTATGTTCTGAAAGTTAGGATTGGTGGAACTCAAGCGTCCTGTAGCTGCAATGGTCTGGTTAAAGCTGGAATGAATGCGACCCGTTTTTTCGTGAATCAACAATGGCAGAGTGTCTGTGTATGTGGATTTGAGCTTAGCTACTTGTCTGTAGTCCAGCATATAGCGTGGGATAGCGTGCTCTTTGGCCAGTATCTGCAAAACATTCACATCTGTTGAATAGCCTGTCTTGGTCTTGCGAATGGGTTTAATACCCTTTTTCTCAAAAAGTATCTCAGCCACCTGACGCGGAGAAGCCACATTAAATTCTTCACCAGCTTCTTCGAAAATTGCTTTTTCAAGCCTGACCAATTCTTTACCAAGGCTCGCTGACATATCATTCAGAATACCGGCATCCACAAAGGTACCCTCACGCTCCATGTCCATAAGCACAGGAATCAAGGGCAGATCGATATCATCCAGAACCGCGTTGAGCTGGTCCTTCTCAATTTTTTCTGAGAGTATATCATAGAGTTGAAATGAAATGTCTGCATCCTCGGCGGCATACTCGCTAATGACATCCAGGGTTACCAGATCCATCGTGATTTGATCTTTGCCCTTGCCGATCAGTTCTTCGATGTGAATAGGGTCAATACCGAGATATTGGACACTGAGGTCGTTCATCCCATAGCCCCGCCCCCCTGGATTTACCAGATACCCGGCGATTTGTGAATCAAATCCAACGCCTGCTACATCAATGTCATAGCTTTTTAGTACAGAAAGATCGAATTTGAGATTGTGACCCGTCTTCTTGATGGTCTCTGAGTCCCAGAATGGTTTGAGTTCTCTGAGAACAATGCCAATATCATCAGGAGTAAAACAGCCATCGGGTGGATTTGGATATTTCACGGCAATATAAACGGCACTGTTGGCTTCCCAGGCAAAGGACAACCCAACAATTTCTGTTGTGAGTACATCCAGACTGGTTGTTTCCAGGTCAAAGGCTACCATTTGCTTGGTCTTAAGGGTTTCCACGAGCTCGATAAGTTCGGGAATATGTTTAACCACAGTATAGTTGTGAGATCGCTCCTCACGAACTGGCGCATCACCTGTCGCATAAAGCGCCCGTACATCATCTAGAGGTTTCATGAGATTAAATAATTCAAATTCCTGAAATACACTACGGGCAGCATCAATATCCATGGATTCGATACGAATCTCTTCCCAGCTTGGCATATTATCCATATCCGTTTTTATAGTGACCAATTCTCGGGATAATAGCGCCTTTTCTTTGTTCTCTTCCAATTTGAGCTTCAATTTTGGGTTTTTAACGTCTTCCAGCTTCTCATAGAGCTCAAGCATGGTTCCATGCTCCTGAATCAGTTTTACAGCTGTTTTGGGACCTACCCCGGGCACACCTGGGACATTATCCGAGGCATCACCCATAAGTCCAAGTAAATCAATGATCATTTCAGGAGGAACGCCCCACTTCTCTTCAACATAGGCTGAGGTCCATACCTTATTGTCTTTGGGATTCACAATTTGCACCTGATCGTTGACCAGTTGGGCAAAATCTTTATCACCAGAGAGCACTTTTACTTCAAAGCCCTGTTCTGCACCGAGTTTCGAGATGGTTCCAATAATGTCATCAGCCTCAAACCCCTCCCGCTTCACGTAGGGTATATTTAGTTTGGTAACGATATCATCGATGACAGGTAACTGAGCTGCCAGCTCGTCAGGCATTTTTTCGCGGGTGGCTTTGTATTCTGGATATTGCTTGTGTCGGAATGTCTTTTCTTTGGTGTCCATAACCACAGCCAGATATTCTGGATTCTCACGGGTCATGAGTCGCAGCATGGCATTCATAAAACCATAAATTGCACTCACCAGTTGTCCCTTGGAGTTGATCAAAGGGTTTCTGATAAAGGCAAAATGAGATCTATAAACGAGAGCTGAGCCATCAATTAAATATATTACTTTAGATTTTTTATCGATCATGATATATCCTGCTTATGGTTGAAAGTTGCTGAGATATAAACATTTCGAGATGCTTATGCCAGCATGAAATAACAGTCTGACTGGACTGAAACGGGTTTAGTTGATATCACCCAGCGGAATGATATTGTCGGTTTGCCCTGAGGCATACAATTCGTACGCACCAGCCTCATCGATTTTCAATTTAACAATACTTCCCAGCTCATAAACCCCACTAACGATTACCTGTTGGTCAATCTCGGGGGCATCCCAGATAGTACGACCCAGCATTTGCTGATCATCATCCGGATCTGAACTATCTATGATGATATCCAGCTCTTGACCTATCAGAGCCTGATTATTATTGAAAGATATACTATGTTGGAGATCCATGACGGCATCCATTCTCTGAATTTTCACATCCATGGGGACATCATCTTCAAGATCAGCTCCACTGGTATCTTCTTCCTCAGAATAAGTGAATACACCAAGACGGTCAAATTGGATCTCTTCCAGAAAATTCAACAGCGTATCGAAATCATCATCCGTTTCACCAGGAAATCCAACAATGACAGAGGTTCTTAATTTGAGTTGAGGTATCTCCTCACGCAGTTCCAACAGCAATCTGCGCAGACCATCAGCATCAAGACCCCGCTTCATTGCAGTCAGCATATTTGAGGAGGCATGCTGAACCGGAATATCCAGGTAAGGAAGTATCCGCTTGGCATTTTTAAAGATAGGAATAAGCTTCCTGGAAAAATGGGAAGGGTGAGCATAGTGCAAACGAATCCAATCCAGACCCTCAATCTTGTCTAATTCAGACAATAACTCATGCAGGTAACTCTTGGGTCGCAGGTCCCATCCGTAGGTGGTCGTGTCCTGACCAATCACCATCATTTCCTTGACGCCGCGAGCCGCCAGGGATTTGGCTTCACTCACCAGCGAATCCACTTGCCGACTGCGCTGCATACCACGCATAAGTGGTATCGCACAGAAACTACACACATTGTCACAACCCTCACTGATTTTGAGATAGGCATAATGACGGGGTGTCAGGAGTTTTCTACGATGATCGGGGTCATCTGCCAGATGTGGCTTGGATGCGATGTAATCAAATATTTTCCGGAAATCTTCAGTGACAAAGAATTTGTCAACTTCGGGCATTTCCTGGGTGAGCTCTTTCTTATAACGTGCTGACAGACAGCCTGCTACGAGTAGTTCTTCAAGTTGACCATCGGTTTTTAGCTGGGCAGCTTCAAGAATGACTTCTACCGATTCTTGCTTGGCATCACCGATAAAACCACAGGTGTTGATGATGATGGTACTGGCATCCTCAGGTTCATCAACCAGTTCTATCCCGGCAGATTCAAGTCCACCAGCAATGATTTCACTGTCAACGGTATTCTTAACACAACCAAGACTGATGATGTGGATTTTTTTATTTGATATAGAGGTTGGCATAAATACTCTCTTTTAGCAATGGTGTAAGAAAAAACCGTTAAAACGGTGTACAGCTTCTTTGGGATCATGTAACCCACGACTTAAGTCGTGGGTTGCTTCACACTCATAAGTTCATCAATCGTTAAAATAGTAATGTGTACCTTGGTGGTGTAACCCATGACTTAAGTCGTGGGTTGCTTAACATCTACGAGTTCAGTAACCGTTTTAACGGTTTATCATTTTCGTGACATTACAACTTTAAGGAAAATCACTCATTAATTTCAAATAGTGCTTGAACATAACCAGCTGCGTCAAAGTCCTGGATATCATCTTTCTGCTCACCAATACCAATATATTTAACTGGAATATCAAGATTATGATGGATGGCTATGGCTATCCCGCCTTTGGCAGTCCCATCCAATTTTGTAAGAAAGAGATGATCTACTGGTGTGACCTCTGAAAACTGCCGAGCCTGAATAAGACCATTCTGTCCAGTGGTGGCATCGATGGTTAATACAGTTTCGTGAGGAGCATTGGGAATAACCTTTTTAATTACTCGCTGAATTTTATCCAATTCGATCATAAGATTCTTCTGAGTGTGCAATCGGCCGGCTGTATCAATGAGAACTACATCTATCCCCCGCTGGTTCGCACTTTGCAGCGCATCATAAACTACTGAGCTTGGATCTGCAGCTACCTTTTTGGTCAATTCCGCCCCACTCCGCTGGGACCATATCTCGAGTTGCTCTATTGCGGCTGCACGGAAGGTATCTCCGGCAACCAGGAGCACGCTTTTACCCTGATTGGTATAGTGGTAAGCCAACTTTCCGATTGAGGTAGTTTTCCCTGTTCCATTCACACCCACAACAAGAATTACATGCGGTTTTTCAGGAGCTTCATTGGGAGTCTGCTTAACCTCCATACGTCGCATGAGATCGGATTTTAGAAAATCCACCACTGAATTCATTTCAACTACCTGATTGAGAGGAAAATTCTTACGCAGATCCTCAATGATTTCCATTGAGAGTTCCACACCGATATCAGCAGAGATGAGAATCTCTTCGATCTCCTCCAGCAATTCATCAGTGAGGGGAACTGATCCAGTAAATAATTTACTGATACGGTTGTTAAATTGTGTACGTGAACGGCTTAAACCTTGTTTAAGTCGATTAAATGCAGACGAAAATATCATATCTTAACACTTTACTTAAAGATTAAAAATCAGGTGCTACGAGGATTTCTTGACATCAACCTGATAAAGATGGTAATAACGCTTCATATAAAAGAATAAGGAGAAGGTGCCAACTACCACCGTAAGATATAGCAAATAATCAGCCCATGGATGAAGTTCAAATATCATAAGTATGAAGGTGATGCTGGTCAGGAATATGGACCATTTACCGGTTCGATTTGCCTGCATATCACGTTTTGAATCCTTACTGACGTAATATCCTAAACCAAATATTAATAGCTCTCTAATGATAATGAAAGCCACAAACCAGCCTGGTATTGCCTGGGATATTGGTTTTGCAAAAAATAGAACACCAAATACAACAATTTTATCAGCCATTGGATCAAGGAATTTCCCAAAGCGACTCACTTCATGATAGGAGCGTGCAAACCAGCCATCCAGATAATCTGAAAACATGGCCAGAATGATCCAGAATACAGCCCACAGAGGAAATTCTGCGATGCCGCCCTCCCATCTATTCAATGAATACACCAGGGGGAATAGCATAAAAGCTCTGGCCAATGAGGTCACATTAGCGGCGGTGAAGAACTTTTTCATGGATGCGTAATTTACCATTTATTGACTAAACCTAACTCCGTATTTTTCCAATTCAAAGGTAGGGTCAGAAAGTAGATCCTTAGTCTGACCCGTCCTGGCAATTTTTCCATTAATAAGACAGATAATATCCGATGATTGTCTTACAAATGCAGCATTATGCGAGATAATGATAACCCTCGTATTCTTGCCAGTCAAATTATGTAATTTTGATAGAAGCACCATGTTTTCTTTTGCTGTCACACCAATCTCTGGTTCATCAAGAATCAGGCGGACTGGTTCAAGATAAAACACACAAACCAGTGCCATACGTCGTCGTTCTCCCCCACTCATAAGTAAAAAGGGGAAATGAAGCATTCCTTCAGGATCAGAGAATCCAAGTTCTTCAATGAGGCTGATCAATCTGGGTTGGTTAATTTCTTGTGAGAGTAAGGCGCTGAGTTGTTCGCTTAGGTTTTCAGCAAATAGAAATCGGTCAAGATGCTGGGGTAAATAATACCACTTTTCACCTGGGTTATTAGCTGATATCTCTGCCAGAGTTTCCCCAAAAGTACTCTTGCCAGATCCATTTATTCCAATGATGCAGGTGTATCCTTCACCACTTAGCGATAGCTCAGGAGATTCTAGAATAAAGGTTGGGTTATCGCTATACCTCTTGCTCAATGCTGGAAGTGTGTGATTCATAGAGTGGCCAGGGTTACATTTGTTTCATCCAGATCGATCACATGGGTTCCCCACTCGAGCTCTGAAGTGAATTGGGTCACATGTAAAACTGTTTTTCCAGATTGATGGGCTTTTTCTAGAAATGCCTTAAGTATTGAGGCTTTGGTCCGATCAAAATAAGAGCTGGGTTCGTCCAGAATCAGTAGCGGAGCATCCTGTATCATGAATTGAGCCAGTGCCAGCGATTGTCTTTCTCCCCCGGACAAACTTTCCACGCTTCGATCCATAAGCATATCCAAGCCAAGTGTATGGAGAATATCCAGCATATCGGAATCCCCCAGAACATCGTCCTGATAGCTCAATTCTTCAGCAACAGTTTCAGAGAAAAAAAGATCCTCAATCTGTTGAGTTAAATAGGATATTCGATTGGTTTTTATGGATTCTGGATAGCCAGCCCTGACGATTTTATCGTTTAATAAGACATCGCCGGATTCAGGTTTAACTAAGCCCAGAATAAGCTTAACCAGACTGCTTTTACCACTGCCATTTCCACCAATAATCGTCACAAACGATCCCGATGGAATGCATAGATTTAAATCCTTAAATATTGTTTTTTGATATGCTTTCCAGCGATAAGTAAGTGCCAGATTTTTAACCTGAATATGGCACGGCATGGTTTTATTTCTCGCGTTGAATATTGAAATCGATAAACTGAATCATGGAGTGTTTGACTGCTGAATCGGGGAAATCGCTTAGCGTGGTCTTGGCTTTATCAGAATAGTCCTGAAGTTTTTGTTTGGTGTATTCCAGACCGCCATAGCGATTGATAAACTCGAGGACATTTTGCTGAATAACCTTGTCGCTGCCCTTTTTGATCATGCGCTTAAATTCCCGTTGCTCTTGTTTGTCACACTGCTGCAATGCATGAATCAGGGGTAAGGTTACCATGTTGTGTTTAACATCCAGACCAATGGGTTTCCCCACCGATGAAGCACGTCCTTCAAAATCGAATAAATCGTCTTTGATTTGAAAGGCAATTCCAAAATTTCTACCATATTCATAGAGTGCATCCCACACCTTCTGGTCATCAGAAGTCGTCATGGCACCCAGCTTACATCCCGTGGCAAGCAGTGAAGCGGTTTTATCCTCAATCATGGCATAATAAGCATCTTCGGTCATGGTATCGGAGCGAGCACGATCGATCTGGTCAATTTCACCAGTCACCAGTTTGTTTGCGGTATTTGCCAGGAGCTCCAACATCTCGGGATGTTTGAGAGCCACCATTTTCACCAGAGCCTTGGAGAAAAGGTAGTCTCCAATGAGGACGCTGATTTTATTACGCCATATAGAGTTGATGCTGGGGAGCCCCCGTCTGGTTTCAGCCTCATCGACAACATCATCGTGAACCAGGGTAGCAGTATGCAAGACCTCAACGAGCGTCGCAGCAGAATACGTTTGCTCCGTGCACTCACCACTCAGCTTAGCTGAAAGCAATAAGAGCATAGGACGCATCTTTTTGCCCTTCTGGGCAATAACATATTTCATGACCTGATTAATCAGGAACACATGGGATTTGAGAGAATTCTCGAAATAATGCTGAAAGCTATTCAATTCAGCCTGAATAGGCCGAAGGAGATCATCCAAGGAAATCTTCAAGTAACTCGTCCTCTTTATTTATTCCCTCAGAATCAACCTCTTCCATCTCGGATTTTTCCTGTTTTTTTTGCTTAACAAGTTTCGCTACAAAAATACTGATTTCATATAGTAGAACCATGGGCATTGCTACGCCCACCATGGTAAAAGGATCAGCAGGTGTAAAAATCGCTGATACCATAAGTATGGCGAGATATGCAAAACGACGAATTTTCCTTAAAATATTAGGGGTCACAATACCGATTTTGGCCAGGATAAATACAATTACTGGAAGTTCAAAGGCCATACCTGTAAAAAGTATAAGAATAGTGATATAATTAAGATAGTCAGTGATGGTTACATAGTTAACAAGACCTTCAAGACCATAATTCAGTACGGCAAAAAATTTCAACGACCAGGGTATCATAACAAAATAAGAGAAAAGCCCGCCGATAACGAAGCTCACAATGGTTGTGATAATGAGCATGGGAGCGAAACTACGTTCATCATCCAGCAGTCCAGGAGCAATGAATTTCCAGATTTGATGAATAATAACTGGTAAAGAAAACACAATACCCAGGACAACCGCCACCCGCATTTTAGCCAGGAAAACACCAAGGATGGTTGTGTTCAACAGATCCAGTTTAGGTTCAGTTTGATCAATGGGAATGCTCAAGATGTAGATGAGTTGGTTGGAAAAAATAAAACCGATGATGGCAAAAAGAAGAATACTACTAAAAGCTTTAATTACCCGCCACCTCAACTCCTCGAGGTGATCTAGCAGGGGCATTTCGGTTTTGATTACATTTGACATAGTCGATTAAGATAAAAGGATTAGGGGTGAGACAAACCCCAATTGAAGTAAGATGTGAACAATTCTAACCTATCTACCATCTTAATTTGCCGATCAACCTTGATTTGATTTTCAGTGTGGGGATTAACGTATAATGAGATTTTCTCTGCTACTATGAATTGGAAATATTGAATTTGAATTCCCCCCTCTCGCGCTTTATACTGTGTGTTAGTTATGAATGGATGCTACATACAAAAGAATCAACAACCTAGCCCAGATGTGAATGGGATCAGGAATAAGCCTATAACGGGGTTTAGTCTGATCGAGCTTATGATTATCATTCTCATTATCGGTGTTCTCGCTGCTGTCGCAGTCCCCATCTACCGCGGTGGTATCCAAAAAGCTATCAGGGCCGAAGGCGAGGCAGCTCTAGGATCAATCCGGAATGAAGTTCGTGCTTATTATGGCGAGTGGGGTGAATACCCTACCGAGGAATTGGGTAAAATTATGACCCAGGACTGGCATAACATTAAATCGGGTGAATTAGATGGCAGCAATTTTACGGAATTGTCCTATTACTATCAGGGAGGTGGCGAAATATACCTGATTGGAGTTCATCGAGGAGAGGTTATGGATTTACACCGCTCGCTCAACCAGGATGGCGAATTTGAAGACTGGGATGTTAAAGTTGATGAATAATTATTAAACCGCTGCGCAGCATTTATAATCTAATCCTACCCCTTCCCCGCTTTTACCTCGCTTTTCCTCGCTTTTACTTCGCTTCATCCTTCAATAAAGTATCTACAACTTTTCCGGGCAAAATACTCATGACATTTTCAGTGGTCATAGCTTGATCCAATTGTGTCCTTCTCTCTTGTGTCCAGAATTTGTGAAGAACGTTTTCATCAATATGAGATTTAATTTTGAAAAGAATTCTGTCTCTGAAATTCTGGCGGATGATACCATGCTCATCTAAAAATTGACGATGCTCAACCAGGGCATCCGTTAAATTTGAAATCCCCTCATCTTTGAGTGCACTGGTTTTGATTACCTGGGGTGGCCACTGTCCTTTTTCTGGATGTCTCATCTCCAGCATGGATTGAATCTGGGCAAAAGCTTGATTGGCTCCCTGTCGGTCTGCTTTATTAATAATAAACAGATCAGCAATCTCCATGAGACCTGCTTTCATGGCTTGAATATCATCACCGGATTCTGGAACGAGGACCACCAGGGTAGTATCGGCTGCTTTGGCGACATCCAGCTCCACCTGACCAACACCGACTGTTTCATATACAATGATATCATTGCCAGCGGCATCGAATATATCAGCAGCATCCTGAGCCCTTAGAGCTAAGCCCCCATGACTTCCACGGGTGGCCATGGATCTGATGAAAACACCTTTGTCAGCAAAGTGGCGTCCCATGCGAACTCGATCTCCCAGAATCGCTCCTCCTGTAAAGGGGCTGGTGGGGTCAACTGAAATGACAGCAATACGCTTACCTTGAGCGCGCCAGTAGGTAATGATTCGATCGACCAGTGAGCTTTTACCAGCTCCAGGAGGACCTGTCACCCCAATTCGATATGCCCGACCGAGATGTTTAAACAAAGCATCTGTGATTTCCATATCAAGATTATCGGTATTTTCTACAAATGAAAGCGCCCGGGAAATGGCCAGGCGCTTGGAATCTAATATTCCATTTAAATCAAATTTCATGGTAATTGGGATCAGAATTTGAGCTGATATATTTCCTTAAACTTGCTGTATTTGCGGATAATCACCTTCTGACCATCTCGGGTGAGCCAATTTTTTTCTTCTAATTTTTTCATCATGCGTGAAACCGTTTCGCGGGTGGTTCCAGCCATGTTGGCAATATCCTGCTGCATGGGCATATTCCCCAGCGTGACGTCACCCATTTTATAGGTTCCATTTTCTTCAGCCAAGCCAATGAGGATGGACGCAATTTTACCCTCGGCATCACTGAGCGTCAAATATTCAAGGTGCATATCGGTTTTCCGGAGACGCAGGGCTAATTCCATAAGTAGTGCTGTAGCCACTGAGGGGTGGTGGTCCAGCAGATCCAAAAATTCACGGCGATTGATAGTCTGAATTTTACATTCAGTCAAGGTAATGACATTGGCAGATCGGGTCTCTCCATCAAGGATGGCCAATTCGCCAAAGAAATCTCCTTCTCGCAGAAAGGCCAGAACAGCTTCACGTCCATCTTCCGCCAGACGCGTCACTTTTACTGATCCCGTTTCAATTACAAAAAAATTATCACCAGATTGCTCCTGATGGAGGATATGCTGGTCTTTATCGTAGGATTTCTCCTGACAGACTTCAGCGAGATGTGTGAGCACTTTGTCGTTTAAATCCGAGAATAAAGGAACCAATCTCAAGGAATCTTTGATTTCATCTAACCGATCGCTCATCCTGCTCTCCTCCTGGTATCAACATTATTAGATATTCAATAAAGTAGGCAGAAATGAAGCAAAGCAAAAACAGAAATTTCAAAATAGAAAATTATTTAGCATGCTTAACATGAGTAGAAAGACATACGAATGCTTGATTTATATTTCCACTTAAAGCGTTGACAGAGGTGTGGTGCGCATCTATATTCGCGGGCATTTTTGAGGAGAAAGAAAAAATATGCCTGTAAAAAAGACCATCGCGAAACGTATCAGACAAGCTGAAAAAGCTCGTATACGCAATAAGCATTATAGTACAATGATGAAAAGCGCTATCAAAAAAGCCATGGCTGCAGACAATGCCGAGAACGCAAACGCTCTGGGACATTCTGCCCTCGTTATTATTGACAAAGTAGCTGCTAATGGAATCATCCATAAAAATAAAGCTGCTAATCAGAAATCACGTGTTGCCAAACATATGGCCACTTTTTCTTAAAACGCTTTTTGCATTTTATAGCCGCTTCGGCTATAGCGTTATTTAGACCGGTGATTCACCGGTCTTTTTTATACCCAAAATTTATAGCTTAGTATACTTCGTTGGTTAAGCAGTGTACGGAGCCACCTGCATAGCGAAAACTAGTCAGGGGTGTCACATATCTCTGGATACCCATCTCAGCCAGTTGGTCTTCGATACCTGGGGTTGAAAATCTACTGCTGTTTACCATGATACCAGGTGCAATGAGAGCATTCACAGCGTAATCTCCCAGTTCATTTTCCATACCAGAAGAGTCCAATTGGGAGACTTCCATAACTTTGACACCTAGCGATCGAATCTCACGCATGCTTTTATCACTGAGCATATTAGCAGTCACGATGACAGCTTTCATCTCATTATCTACGGTGACAACTGGGGTAAAGACAGTATCCAGATGATATCCTTCTGATTCCACCAGGATATAATGATCGGGACGAATGATGCTGCGTACAAAATCGTGCCCTGATTTATTTGAACGAGACAACCCACCGAAATAGTAGCTGCCGTGACACGTTTCAAGATAATTGATATCACCGCCCTCGAGGAGAGCACCTTCTGGCAGAGTAACGACCGTTTTTCCAAGTTTGGATTCAATCAATTTGGTATGGAATTCACCTTCGTAGATTCGGTCTTTTACACTAAATCGACTTTTGATCCAGATACCCCTGAAGATCATGCCCCCGTCTCTAATAAATACAGCATCGTGATAGAGGCTATCAGGTCGATTCAATTCATCAGGAAATGGAACTATATGGAGGTGAAAACCAGCTGTTAAGAGAGTGTCTATAAAATTCAGCCATTCTTGCCTGAGTAAGTTTTGATCGGGTACAATACCATTTTGTTGGGCATAAAGCGTGGCAAAATTCATACTTGATTCTGTTTCCCCTTGATGAACAGGGTAGCCTTTGTGCCACATACCGTGGACTTCCTCGGTCACCGGGGCCAACCCCAGTAATATTATTTCTCGATTGTGTAAATGTGCATTCATGGGATCAAGATAGCGCGATTGTCCCTGAGAGAAAGTAACTTCTCTGCCAGGGATGCGCTCCAAAACAATTTCAATTGGCACATATCTAAGCATTGTAGATCAAGGTGATTCCGATTTAATTAAGTGCGATGGATATAAGTAAGATATTAAGCGAATGGCCCTTTGACCCCCTTACAGTAAGTGCTAGAATAATTAAGGCTGAAGATGGTCGACAGCTGGTCCAGATGCGGGTTGACCTGGGTCTTATCCAAATGGAATATATGGGTAGACCTGATGGCTATCGTCCTGAAGGTTTTGAATCCTACCTGGACTATTATCGCTCCCTGGCTGCCAATGAAAAAGAATTCTCCTTAGATCCACGTCAATCCTTTAATCTGAGACAGGAAGGCATGCAGTATTATCATCGCTATCTCAGCCTGCATCAGTTGAAGGAATACCAGGGTGTTATTCGTGATACCCGCCACAATCTTGATATCCTCAATGTCATTGCGAATTATGCCGGAGCGGTTGAGAATATTACGAGTCAACAGCATCGACCTTATGTGATGATGATGAATACATCAGCTAAAATCATGCTGAAACTTGCGTCTAACGACAAGAATGAAGCCTTGAGAATTCTAAAGACAGGTGTTCGGCAAATCAAACATATCTACAAAAATGTTCTCGATGATCCTCAACCCGATTTGAGTCCTGAAATTTTTCAGCTTCGTGAATTGCAGCATCGTATCACAGACGATGGAGTTCCCTCAGAGTTACCTGTACAGGAAAAGCTTGAAATTGAGCTACAGATGGCTTTGCTTTCTGAAAATTATGAGGAAGCAGCGTTACTTCGAGACCAGATTGCCCGATCATCCAAGTAAGCAGTTTTAAATTTACAAATTATTCAGGTAAAATTAGTGATCGGTAGGTCGCCAAATTTACAATTGGTGGTTTAAAAAGATCCTGGAGGACCATTCCCACGGCTCCAAGGGTACCTGCCCGATTTTTTAGGGCACCCGCTTTTATTTCAACTACTTCAGCAGGAATCAATAGAACATCTGACTTGGCGCTTCGAGTCGCTGATTCAAGGACCATGGGACACTTATCAATCACGGGACCGCCCATGATGATCAATTCAGGATTAAATAGATTGATCACACCAATTGTAAGTACTCCAAGGATTTCTCCAAATTCCTTGAGGGCATCCAGAGACAGTGCATCATTGTTCTTGGCTGCGGCAGCTATGCTCTGCAGATTAATTTCAGAATCTTTGAGGACTGACGTGCTTCCATTGGCATTAACAGCCTGCTGCATTGAAAATTCCAGATGTGATGTCGTAAGAATTTCACCAAAGCGACGTTGATCCTGATACAGGATAGGATATTTGCCACGGTGAATGCCTCGAGCAGAAATTTCAGTATAACCAACCTCTCCAGCAGAGGCAGTAATTCCTCGATAAATATCTCCATTGATGATAATTCCGGCTCCGATCCCCTCACCCAGCCAGATATAGACCACATTCTTCGCCTGCTGGCCAGCTCCCCAATGGTATTCACCCAGCGTAATGGTCTTCACATCATTTTCCATATAGACTTTGGTATCCAGGGAATCCTCAAGGAAGGTTTTTATTGGAAAGCCTTCCCAATCTTTTAATGAATGCGTAGATAGAATCGAACCCGCTTCATAATCAATCAGTCCAGGTAAAGCAATTCCCACACCTAGAATCGATTTCATTTTATCTTCATCACCAACCATTTTCTCAATTGATCTGTTTATTCGGGTCAAAATGGCTTTAGGATTGGTGTTATCAGAAAAACTTACCACACCTTCATGCAAAATTTCTGCATTCATATTTGTGATGAGTATGGTAGCACTATGTAAATGGACTTCTATTCCAATGGCCAGACCAGCATCTGCGTTGAACTCTAACATCACAGGTCGCCTACCACCCTGGACAGTAGACTCCCCTTTGCCAATTTCGAAAAGAATATTGGTACCGAGAAGACGGCGGACAATCCCACCAATGATTACTTTTGATACCCCCATACGACGGGCTACTTCAGATCTGGAAATAGGACCTTCATCCCGGACGATCCGTAAAACCGAGATTTCATTAATTTGACGGACGAAATGGAAATTCGATTTTTTCATAACTATCCTCAGAGCTCAACGGCCATTGTCATCCCACGATGAATTCTATAGTTTGTTGAGGTCTACTTAACAATCTTCGTTTTCAGTTTGTATTGCCAGGTCAGTAAGTTAATCTTTTTTACTTACTAATGCTATCGCTTTGTGTATTGATTCAACAGAGAGCCGGCTTAGATTCAAGAGAGTTGATAATAGAAGCAAAAACCCTGCGATCTAAGATCCTGAATGACAGGACATGAGCCTGGGGATTTATCTCTAGCTTCGATATTAATACACATTAAAACAGGATGAATTATGAGCTCCCATATATTATTTGAACCTGCGGATCTATCCCCTTTCGGTCCCATGACTCTGCTCAAATCTATTGCTGAGCTTCGTTATGGTATTTTCTCTAATCTGGAGAGGGCTCAGCGAATTCTATCCAACGACTCCGTTCAAATGTGGGTCCGTCCTATCTTGGCGAAGCAACATTCAGAAAAGCATCCTGAGACCCCAATAAATACGCATGCTGGCAAGGATGCCATATTTCTAAATGCTGCGACTCCAGCCTGGATGTATCCATCAGCTTTAACCAAATTAAAAGAATCTGACACCGCCGCAGTTGTCATTGACGGGCAAATCGTGGCTGCCCGACCGGGGACAGAAATTAAGTTCGCTCCTGATTTTCACCAGAAGCTGGATGCCTTACCAAAAATTGAATGTGATTCAGAAATATGTAATAAGCAACCCAATTGGATTTGGGATTACCTGGATTTTATTGCTCCTGCCATGGAGTTCGATACGAATCTTTGGAAATCAGACAATAATATCCTGACCAAACTTCCAGCCGATCTATACACGCTCACAGATCGCAATATTTTTATCCACAATACAGCACAGATCGGAAAATTCGTGCATCTGGATGCCAGCAATGGACCCATCGTTATTGATCAGGATTGCAAGATCAGTCCATTCAGCTCAATTGTTGGTCCAGTATATCTTGGCAAGCGAAGCTCGTTAAAGCCCTCTACCTCCATCAGACAAACCGTAGTTGGTAACGTTTGCAACTTAGGTGGTGAGGTCAAGGGCAGTATCATTCATCCCTATTCTAATAAGAGTCATGATGGTTTTCTTGGGGATTCTATTCTGGGGTCGTGGATAAATCTCGGTGCAGGGACATCCACCAGCAATATGAAGAACAATTACCAGCAGATTCGCGTTTCCTGGGATGGCAATAATTATGAAAGTGGTCGTCAATTTCTTGGATCCATTATTGGCGATCATGTCAAAACAGCTATTGGAGTTCGCTTAAATACCGGCACCCTTATTGGAGCGTTTTGTAATGTCTTCCAGGCTGATTTTCCACCCCGCGCTATCCCCTCCTTTTCATGGGGAAATGGGACCCACGAGTTAGAAAAAGCCATACAAACGGCTGAACTGATGATGAAGCGCCGCGCCTTAACCTTGTCTGAGGCTCAGATTCAGCTGATCAAAGATCTGGCTGAGGACCACACACACTTTATTCGTTTTTAGAAATATTCCTCATTATCTGGACACTCATGAACTATTCTCGGATTTTTAGACTTCCTGCAGCAACCCTGGTAGTACTGGTACTTGTCACCTGTAGTAGTCAGCCTACTTCTGTTGATTCATCACCCTGGGTAAGGACCACACTCAAGAAATTAAGTTTGCGTCAAAAAATATCTCAGATGATGGTCTATTCCATGAGTCTGGACTATTTGCCAGCAGAATCTGCCCGTTGGGAAGAAATCGAGAATCTCCTCGAGACGGATGGCATTGGTTTTTTGCACGTATGGGGTGGTGAAACAGCCTCAGCGCTAACGCTTCTCAATGAAATGCAATCCCGATCCATCGTTCCGATAATGGTCCAGGCTGATCTTGAATACGGTCTTCAAGCGAGGTTTGGTGCAGGTACTCAGCTCCCCTGGCCCATGGCACTTGCCGCCACAGGCGACCCAAAGTTGGCATTTGAAGCAGGTCGAATAACTGCTGAAGAAGGACGTGCCCTGGGTGTACATCTTGCGCTTGCTCCAGTAGTAGATGTAAATAACAATCCTTCTAATCCCATTATTAACACACGGGCCTTCAGCGAAGATCCTGATGAAGTCTCGCGTTATGCCATCAGCTTCATGCGTGGTCTCCAGTCACAGGGAATGTTATCGACTGCCAAACATTATCCTGGACATGGTGATACACAGACGGATTCACATATATCTCTGGCTAAAATTCCTTCGGATTCTGCACGTCTGTGGAATGTTGAGCTCAAACCTTTTCAAGCCATCATAGACGCTGGTGTAGATCTGGTGATGGTGGGCCATCTGGATGCTGGTGATTTTCAGATGGAACCTGGCATTCCATCCAGCCTCTCCCCTTACTGGCTACATGATATTTTGAGAATGAAACAAGGCTTCAAAGGCGCAATCATCACCGATGCTATGGCCATGGGTGGTATCACCAAACATTATCCCGATCGCTATGCCTTGATTCAGACAATAAAAGCTGGTTCTGATATCATTATTCAGAATCGAAACTACACAGGCTCAATTGACTGGGTTGAAGAAGCTGTCAAAGATGGTTTGATCAGCGAATCGCGGATTGATGAATCAGTTCTGAGGATTCTGACCCTCAAGGAAAAGCTGGGTCTGAATAAAAAGAAAACTTTGAGTCTGTCTGATATGCAGGCAAGATTAGGTACTCAACACAATAAATCTGTGTCCCGTGAGATAATGAGTAAAGCCATTACTTTGATCAGGGATAGTCTGGACCTGGTACCAGTCAGCGCCAATGACTCCCAACATGTCTATATTGTTGATATTCGGGATTGGGCTCATGATCATGATCGATCAGTTATTCAGACCGATTTACAAAGATCGCTTAATAATTCTTCGGCCTGGATATTGGATAATACAGATCTTGCCACCACCTATGATAATGTCCTGGCAAGCATCCCTGATTCAGCTGATGTAATTGTGAATATTTTCAGTCGCACCAAGATGAACAAGGACCGTGTACTCCTACCCCTCATTCAAAGCGATTTTGTTGATTCCCTATCCCGCAAGACTCCAAACATGATTGCAACGAGTTTTGGAACTCCTTATTTAATCAGGGCTTTCCCCGATATTCCCACCTACCTCGTCGCCTACAGCAACCAATCTGAGATGCAACGGGCAGTGGCAAAAGCACTGGTTGGGAGAGCAAACATCACCGGCAAACTTCCCATTACCATTCCTGATATAGCCAAGCGTGGAGATGGCTTAACCAGAACCGGAATTCCCTTTGCCCGTGTGACCACCCAGGTCAAGTCCCGCCTCCTGCCCACGATTCTGCAACATGTAGCTCCAGAGGACATTGGATCTGACCCGGGCAGGTTCATGCCCTTTGTAAATCAGGCTCTTGAGGAAAATGCCTGGCCAGGCGGTGTCCTTCTGGCAGCCAAGGACGGCAAAATATTTACACACGAATACTTTGGTGAACATACCTACGATTCAGACCGACGCACTTACCGCGGTGATATTTTTGATCTGGCATCAGTTACCAAAGTTATAGCCACCACCTCTGCAGCCATGAAGCTGTATGAGGAGGGCAAACTCGATCTTGACACGACTGTAGTATCCTATCTTCCAGAATTTGCTGGACCTGATTCAACCATTGATTCATTGAAGCAGACCATAACAGTAAAGAACCTGTTGACACACACAGCGGGAATGAAACCTTTCAAACGATTTTACGCCATGGAAGCACCAAATAAGGAAGCATTGTTGGATAGCGTCTTTCAAGCTGAGTTAGATACAATTCCTGGGACAAAATATAAATATTCAGATATTGGACTAATCACTCTGGGGAAAGTGCTTGAAAAACTAGCCGGGACTGATTTAAAAACCTTCACTGATAGCGTCATATATAAGCCCCTTGCTATGTATGGAACGGGGTATCTACCCAATCAAAAACTGGATCAAATTGTCCCCACTGAAATCAGCGAGTTGGACAGCATGCTGGTGCATGGCTTTGTCCATGATGAAAACTCACATTCCCTGGGTGGGATTACCGGTCATGCCGGTCTCTTTGCCACATCAATTGATCTGGCCAGATTTGCCCAGATGATGCTGAATAAGGGCACACTGGGTGATACCGTCATATTTAAACCGGAAACTATTGAATTGTTTACCCAACGGGCAAATATGCTGGAAGAGGAAAACTCTCGCTGCCTGGGATGGGATAGTCCTTCTAAAAGCAGTTCAGGGGGTGTCTATTTAAGTGCCAATAGTTTTGGTCATACTGGTTTCACCGGTACCTCCATCTGGATCGACCCGGACAACCAAATGTTTGTCATTTTGTTAACCAATGCTGTACACCCAAATCGCAGTTATAAATACCCCAACTATTTTGATTGGCGTCAGCGTGTGCATGCAGGGGTATATGAAAGTTTAGGATATACAGAAATAACACCTGGCCTGGAATGGCGTGAACGCTGGATTAAAGAAGAACGCCGCCGCAATTCCTGGTGGTATAAATTATTTCACTAGAAGTACCCATGGCTGAGCTCGTCGAAGCCGAGGCTTTTACTTTTTGAATAGGAGAACAGATGCATATAAGAATTCGCCCACATAACCCAACATCCCGTGAACAGTATGAACAGCATGGGCATTATCATGCCGGTGATGCTGGTCTAGATTTATTCATTATGGAGGATCTGATCATCAAAGCAGGAGCAACGGTCCCGCTGAAACTGCAAATATCCTGCGAGACAGCCTCAGGTCAACCCTACTATCTCATGCCCCGTTCAAGTATCTCCAAGACCCCTTTAAGGATGTCAAACTCCATTGGATTAATAGATGGTGGATATCGAGGTGAGATCATTGGCATGGTAGATAATATTAAGACCGAAGATTACCAGGTATCTGCTGGAGATCGTCTCTTTCAACTGGTGGCTATGGATGGTTCTCCCATCACCTTTGAACTGGTGGAAACTCTGACAGAAACCAGTCGAGGAACGGGAGGATTTGGCAGTACCGGGAATTAGTTTATTAAGCTCGCTATAGATTGCGGTCGGGACTGATTCTTTCAATCGCTTCAACTTATCCTAAATGTTTCCAAATGCTTTGATGTACTTCTTGGCCATCAAAAAGAGATGCTATTAGCTTATATAGCTGTTATTATTCACTTTATAAATGATAACATCTCTACCCTTTTAACTGATTTTTACTTGGAGTCATATTGTAACCTGAATATAATTTGGCGCTCTAAAGGTCTGAGTGCTAATAGAGCTTATATTTGAAATTTATACGTCAGTTTACACTGACAATTATTAAAAAAGATACGAGAGGAAGAAAATGGCAAAATACATCGAATTTGATCAGGATGCCCGCTCCAAACTGAAGACTGGTGTTGATGTTCTGGCAAATGCTGTAAAAGTAACTTTGGGACCCAAGGGTCGTAATGTCGTTATCGACAAAAAGTTTGGCGCACCTACAATTACCAAAGATGGTGTGACAGTCGCAAAAGAGATCGAGCTTGATGATCCCCGTGAGAACATGGGTGCTCAGATGGTTCGTGAAGTTGCTTCCAAGACTTCTGATATCGCTGGTGATGGAACCACTACTGCAACTGTGCTTGCTCAGGCCATCGTCACCCAGGGTTTGAAAAATGTCACTGCTGGTGCCAATCCTATGGAAATCAAACGTGGTATTGACGCTGGTGTCTTGAAGGTTGTGGATTATCTGCAGGGTTTAAGCAAAGATGTCAAGAGCAACGAAGAGATTGCCCAGGTTGGAACTATTTCAGCCAATAATGATAAAGCCATTGGCGATTTAATTGCTGAAGCCATGGACAAAGTTGGCAAAGATGGTGTGATCACGGTTGAAGAATCCAAAACCATGGATACTCACCTCGAGACCGTTGAGGGAATGCAGTTCGATCGCGGTTACCTCTCCCCTTATTTTGTAACCAATGCTGAAAATATGGAAACCTTGCTGGAAGACGCATTGATCCTCATTTATGATAAAAAGATCAGCACCATGAAAGATCTGCTACCCATTCTTGAGAAATCTTCACAGACTGGTCGTCCCCTGCTCATCATCGCTGAAGATGTTGATGGTGAAGCACTGGCCACACTGGTTGTAAACCGTCTCCGTGGTACCTTGAAGATTGCTGCTGTAAAAGCACCAGGATTCGGTGACCGTCGTAAAGCCATGTTAGAGGATATTGCTATTCTCACAGGTGGAATCGTGGTTTCTGAAGATCAGGGCTACAAATTAGAGAACGCCACGCTTGAGTATCTTGGCGATGCCAAGACTGTCATCATTGACAAAGACAACACCACAATTGTTGATGGTGCTGGCGAGAAGGAAAAACTGACTGCTCGCATCAACGAGATCAAAGTTCAGGTTGAAAACACAACTTCTGATTATGATCGTGAAAAACTCCAGGAACGTCTGGCCAAGTTGGCTGGTGGTGTTGCTGTACTGAACGTTGGCGCTGCTACTGAAGTTGAGATGAAAGAGAAGAAAGCTCGTGTTGAAGATGCCTTGCATGCAACTCGTGCTGCTGTTGCTGAGGGAATCATCCCTGGTGGTGGTGTAGCCTTGTTACGTGCTGCAGAATCCTTAGATCTCACTCTTGAGGGTGACCAGCAGTTAGGAATTGATATCCTGCGTCGTGCTCTGGAAGAGCCAATCCGTCAGATTTCTAAAAATTCTGGTTGGGAAGATTCAATTGTAGTTCAAAAAGTTAAAGAAGGCAAAGATGACTTTGGCTTTGATGCCCGTGCAGAAGATTTCAAGAATCTTCTCAAAGCCGGTATCCTTGATCCAACCAAGGTTGCCCGTACAGCCCTTGAGAACGCTGCTTCTATTGCAGGTCTCTTGCTGACAACGGAATGTGCCATTACAGATAAGCCTGAACCAGCTGCAGCCGGCGGTCCTCCAATGGATCCAGGTATGGGTGGTATGGGCGGTATGGGTGGCATGGGCGGAATGATGTAAACCTCCCCCCATTACTGTTTTACCAAAAGGCCGGTCAATTGATCGGCCTTTTTTATGATGTGGGGTTCAACTTTTCATTGAGTGCAGGGAAATGTACAATTCCCTCTCACTGATATTGACCTCACCTATTCGCTAAACTATATTGCGCGGCTTTTTACATGGCGTGGTGCCCAAGTTGGTCTAAGGGAGTGGTTTGCAAAACCATCATTCGCCGGTTCGAATCCGACCCACGCCTCAGTTTTTTTTTAGAATTTGATATACCTTTTAGCCCGGGTGGTGGAAAAGCATCGCCTTTCTGTGAAAGCCGATTGAGGTTGACACAAGGGATTTAAAATCCCGGGGGCATGTTTGACAATAAGATTGCATATTGATATTCGATATTATGATGGCCCGGGTGGTGGAATTGGTAGACACAAGGGACTTAAAATCCCTCGCCCTAAACAGGCGTGCCGGTTCGATTCCGGCCCCGGGTACACCTCTAATAGACTGATATACAGT